>ENA-ORLY01000187-ORLY01000187.1-human-gut-metagenome-genome-assembly--contig:-NODE-187-length-93570-cov-5.867545_pt1 | contig 93570 bp, 99 predicted proteins | sample MGYA00243071_ERZ508832 | MGnify/ENA primary metagenome ERZ508832 (study PRJEB26277, sample SAMN04329777) | human gut metagenome | biome: human-associated habitat | host: Homo sapiens | place: USA... | reverse complement strand
AGCAGTTAATCCGCCAGTTAACGCTCCTCCAGATAGTGGTAAAGCTCCGACATCAGCCGCAGTAGGTTTATTTTTAGTGTTATACGCTCTGCGCCATCCTGGTGAATAGCTCGTCCCGTTAAACACATAGACAAACTCCGCATTAGTGAGTGCGCCAGAGACGCTTGTCGTTGTTGCCGTTGTTATACGAATCGTATAATTGTTTGAGCTACTGCCGTTATTAAACACCTCAATAACTGCGCCAGCCAGTGGAATAATGCCGCATCCTGTTTCGCTGTCTGGTATGGATGCACTATTTGCATACGCCCAAGCACAACGCGCTATCCATACCTTTGCATTAAAAGCACCATTATCTCGTAGCAGAGTCACTAATTGCTCTGTTGTTATTGATGCTCCATTATCACCTGTTTCAAGCCAACCAGTAGGAGATGCCGGGCAACCAATATTTGCCGGTGACAGCGAAATATTAGCCGTTCCGTCAAATGAAACCCCATTAATGGTGCGTGCTGTTTGCAGTTTTGTGGCTGTAGCTGCATTGCCGGTAGTGCTCTGATTGCCTGTTTTATTCACGCCCGGCAGGTCGATGTTTGCGGTGCCATTAAATGAAACACCACCAATAGTTCTTGCCGTTTGTAATTTCGTTGCAGACGCCGCGTTTCCGGTTGTGTTCTGGTTGCCCGTGGTATTTACACCCGGGATGGAATCCTTCGATGTGTAGACCTGCGCCCACTCTGACCAACTGGCTGTATCAGTATCTCGTCGCGAACGTACATGTACAGGTGCATGAGCGCCACTTGTACCGCTCCAACCTATGAACAACTCACCTTCACCAACTGCCGTTGCGCCCTTAAGATGAAGCACATTCCCGTAAGCAGAAGGATAGCCGTTGTTGTACGCCTCATACATCTGCAATCCAGTAGCAGCACCTTGTGTTGTACCGGTGAGCGCAGTAACACGCCCTCTGGACGTAATTGTTGGTATCGAAATGTCCGCAGAACCATCAAACTTAACACCGTTGATGTTTCTTGCCGTCGCAAGTTTTGTCGCGGTAGCAGCATTCCCCGTGGTGTTCTGGTTACCAGTTGTATTTACACCAGGAAGGTTGATATTGGCCGAGCCATCAAATACCACACCGCCAATAGTGCGTGCTGTTTTCAATTTCGTTGCGGTATCGGCGTTCCCTGTCAGCGCTCCGGTGATCCCGCCGTTGAAAGTCTGGCGCGCACTCCATGTGTTAGCCGTACTCAACAGGGGGATCTTTTCACCGCTGGTACCGAGTTCTCTTAAACCAAGGTTTAGGATTGAAATGATGACGCCGGAAACTTCTTATAAAGCGTGGAAACAGCCACATCATAGATGATTGCAACCTGCTTACGGGGGATGCCCTTCTCCAGCAATCGCCGCATTTGCTGCCATGTTTCTTCTTGGTATTTAGGCCGACGCCCACCTATACGACCTTCTGCGCGAGCTGCATCAAGTCCAGCGCGTGTACGTTCAACGATAAGCTCACGTTCCATTTCTGCCAGCGCACCCATTACGTGAAAGAAAAAGCGCCCCATTGGTGTACTGGTGTCGATGGAGTCAGTGAGACTCCGGAAGTTAATGCCTCTGTCACGCAGCTCTTCCACCAGCACAACTAAGTGACGCATGCTGCGCCCAAGACGGTCTAACTTCCATACGACCAGGGTATCACCTCTGGAAAGCATACGGAGTACCTTTTTTAACCCAGGGCGCTCAGCCTTTTTGCCGCTCGCCTTGTCCTCAAAAATTAGCTCACATCCAGCGCTTTCAAGAGCGTTTCGTTGTAAAGCAGTGTTTTGTTCATTTGTTGATACACGTACATAGCCTATTAGCATATTTTCTGCTCACTATCGTTATTTATAGCAAGCTGCGGATTTTAATTAACAAAACCAGTGTGTGTGGAAATCACAAAGTACATACCGTTTCCCAATGATGTTTATTTAACCATTAAGGAAATAGTTATGTTTGATCTAAAAATCATTTTCATATCCATCTTTGGCGGAGTGCATTCGTTTCTGAATGGGGTTCGTGAAAAACGTTACGAAGCGTCATGCAGGCAATTGCTGGCCGAGTGTCTTGCTGCCGTACTTGCAGGCTTTATAGGCATGTGTTTCGCGGAATATAAGGGTATGGATGAAAGTCTTCAGAATTGCGTGACTCTTATTTGCAGCATCAATAACAGGCTCATTCTTGAAAGGTTACAAAGGCTTATCGATTCGTACCTCAATAGAAATGCCTCTTAAGCAACAAATGACCGGTTGAGAAGTTACTTTGCATACCATTACCTCCTGACAACGTAGGAGGGAACTTGTGCTTGACACACAGGAATTAGCTCCAGTTGCTATTGCGCTCCTGCTTTCAGTAATTGGTGGGATAGGCACGTTCCTGATGGATGTCCGAGATGGTCGCCAGTCTGGCAATTTGTTGGGATTGGTTACGGAGATCTTTGTTGCAGTGACAGCTGGCGCGGTGGCGTACCTATTGGGGCAACACGAAGGCTGGGAGTTATCAATTACGTACTTAATGGTAACGATAGCCAGCAATAACGGTCATGAGGTGATTTCAGGGATGAAACGAGTGAATATCGATAGCATTCTGAATGTTCTTACAAGTTTGGTGAAAAAGGGAGGTGGGAAATGATTGGCTGGGGTGTATGCGTTCTTGCGTTAGCCTTAGCCGATCGCTATTTGCTAAAACGCAAGGACATCACGCATTTAGAACTTGGTGATGTGGAAATTAAACAGGGCTTCATCCGGGTGCCGTTCAAATACCGGTCTAAATTCCCGTTTTTGCGCGGCGCAACGGTCAGATATTGGATCCGCGATGTTCAGAAGCCAACGACAGTGATTGAAGGCGAACAACGTTGTCTGACGTCGGCTGAACAGGGCGAAAACAGTGAATGGTTGTACATACCCACTGAATATATGGGTAAAGGAGAGCGACTGTGGCATTTCAACGTCATGGTTACGCATGGCGACTCGTTCATTAACCCGTTGTATCGGATTTTCCCTGTTACTCAGAAAATCCGCAGAAGTTACGTAATAAATCTCGCACAGGATGTGTCAGATGACGAAAAATAAGTATGCAACGGTCGATTTTGACCAGGTTAATGAAAAGGGGCTGAAATCCCTTATCGCGGCGATCAATAAAACCGGTGTTACGGTAATTGAGGTTGACTCCAGCAACCGCGCAACAACGAAAGATGGCGTTAAAGTTAAAACCGCAAAGCTGGTTCTTAACGACGGACAAATTCTTGCCATACAGGTAAACGATACTGGCGATATATCGTCTGTGAAACTGAATGGAAAAGCTATTCCTAACGCTCAGTCGCCGGATATCAAGACGCTTGGTACCGTCATGGGACAGGCGGCCCGCAAAAACTCCGCAAAATTCCAGAAATCACTGATCGCCAAAGCGAAGCGTGTTGCCAATCCGGTAGACAAGAAACCGGCAGTTAAATCCAACTTTCAGCGCCTGCAAGAAGCAAAACAGCGGAATGCTCAGGTGGTTGCCGCTTATAAGTCCGCGCAGAATTCGGTGTCTTTCAATCAACAGCAGATCACTGATTTGCGGGCGAAGCTGGATAAGGAGACGGGCCGACTCAATAACGAAAAGGCACGGAATGGCGAACTTAAACGTCGTCTTAAGCAACTGAAAGCAGGAAATTAACATGGAACAGTTCAATATCAATAAAGGGGTGACGATCAAGCCTGGGCTTGACGTGCTTCCCCCGCCAGTGACTGATGATGAATATCGCGCATTAATGGCCGGTGAGGACCGCTATCTGATGACGGAATCCAACACCCTGGAGGAAATCGAGGCTACGTTCTTCTATGACACGCCGATCCACTGGTGTGCTACGGATTTACTGGAGGCGATTAGTTCTACTCGTTTGCAGTTACACCGGACCATGCAGGCATTTGTCCGGGCATTGAACCAGAAGCTGAATGGTACCGGAATCTCTGCGGGGAGTGATAAAACGGGGGATGTGGCCCAGAGCGGCGCGCGCGCGATCGGCGGCGCTGAAATTGGTCGGGCACGTAACGTTAACGGGCTGCCGGTCCTGCCAGCCATTATTCCGCTCAGTGATGGTCAGACTATCAGCATTTTGTTTCATAGCCCGACAGCGGAAAACCGGATCACCAATAGCGATACGCTGGTTGCTTTCCAGTTCTTACTGAATAAAAAAGACGTTACTCACACCGTTGCTCCGATGAGTGGACGTGATATGACGCTGGCGCAGGTCACCATGAAACTTGCCAACCTTGCAGAGAAAAACTCGGCAAAATTCCAGCGTGCGCAGAAGAAGAAAAAAGCCCTGGTTGATGAAATAACCCAACTACAGGCTGACAGTGACCAGAAAGAGGATGCCATGAGCGACCTCGCGGATCAGGTGGCAGCGGTAGAAGGCCAGAAGGCAGATCTGGAGCAGAAAATTAACGCGGTTGCTTCGGAAGCGGATTCTCTTTATCAAGAAAATGAGCGTTTGCAGGCGGAGATTGATCAGCTCAATCGCACTGGTGGGCGCGATACCATTGCTCCAGCGGGGATGACTGGTGGGCACTCTCGCGCGCTGACGGATCGCCTTGCCAGTATCAAAAATCGTATGCATATGGACGGGGAAGCGACGCTCAGTAATGGTGCATCAATGAAGCAATTCATTGGGGATGGCGAAGGGTATATCCAGTTAACCGATCCGGATGGCAGCGTATACATGATCAAGGCTAAATCCATACAGGGTGTGGACATGGCAGATGCGATCGGCAAGCTGTTTAAAGCCTATAAAGCGGGTAATGTATCGGAATATCTGGTCCAACCAGAAGAACATAAACCGGAAAACGTCGAACCTGAACCAGCGGAGGATACCGGTAGCTCTTCGCCTGAACCAGAAGTCTCTGTAGGTGCATATCGATATGCCCTGCAAATGCGTCCGGTGGCCCCTGGCGCAATACCTGAAGGTAACAAAGCGATTCTGCCGCGCCCTGATGAAGGTGATCCGTATTATGAATATGCACGCTACGGCATTGCTACTTACGATACCCCGCTTTCTGATCAGCAAATGAGTGAGTACGACCTGAAGTTATTGCCTCGCGAGGATTCTTTCGACTTCCTTGCGAAGACACTTACTAATGGTCCGTTTGGCAAATATGCACAAAAAGCTCTGGAGCTGGCCACCAGCTCACCAGACGAGTTCCGCGTAATGCTGAAAACTCAGTTTCAAAAAACTTTCCCCAATATTGCGTTTCCTGGGGGCGCTGGCACCGAGAAAATGGTGCAGAGCATGATCAATGCATTGCAGGCCGAAGTCGGTGAGATTACTCAGCCAGAACCGGCCCCGGCACAGCCTGATGAAACGGTTAGCGAAGCAGATGCAGAGGCTAATAAAGCCATTGAATATCTCAATAACGTAATGGATATGCAAAGCACTGACATGGCGGAGATCCGTAACGCCCGGGGTAATGTCCGGGAAGCTATTGCAGCCCTTCAGGCTGCCGGGCGTTTTGAGGAAAACGAAGAGCTGGTTAATGGCGCAGCTCGCCACCTGGCTGATCTGTTGGTAGCAATCCAGAAAGCGGGGGTAGCGGCATGACACTATCAGCTATTGAGTTAATGGACCTCAGCGATAAGTTGGATGCTCTGATGTCCAAAGCGGCTACCGCGAGTGGCATGGAGTTGCTGGATATCAGCGATGAAATTGACCAGATCATGCAACAGATGGGGTACGGCGCGTCTGGCGGCGGTAGTGGCGAGGAGAAACAACCTTCGGAACATGATGGTGTGCCAAAACTGGTTGCTGATTTCCTGGCTGATAAATTCGTCGATCAGAGCACTGATGCATTTATCGGTACGTTACAGGACTTGAGTCAATATGTTGGCACATACATCGACCTGGACCAGGTTAAACAGCACACGGCGGCATGGATAGCCGCCAACATTAAAGAGGCAGCATAAGGCGTAACAGGGATGAGCTTAAGCGATCAGGTGGTAATGGCCACCAGCATAGAAACGCTGATCGAGCTGCTAAAGAACCTGCCCGATTATGGGCGGGTTTCGTATGTGGTGACAGCGAAGGGAGACGAGGTAAAAACGGCGTTTGATATCGTCGATGCCTCAGCTCTTTTGGTATCCAATACTCTGGATGGGAAAATTAATCCAGACTATCCCCAGGAACTTCAGCCGCGCGACCGGACCCGCGCATCCAGCCTTCTTCAGGTCAACCAGATATCCAAGGATTTGCGTCCTGCCCAGCTTACCGACTCCGGTTTATCCAGCCATGGCGCGCCGATAATTGGTGAGGACAATGCCGTTGAGTCAGGTAATGGGCGGACCATGGGGATCATTAAAGCCTATCAGGACGGTAATGCGGATCGGTATCGGGAGTACCTGATTGAACATGCGACCGAATTCGGCATACGGCCTGAAAAGGTTGAATCAATGACGGCTCCGGTACTGGTGCGCCGCCGGTTAACGAAGGTTGACCGTGTTCAGTTTGCCAAGGACTCAAATATTTCTGATCTCCAGGAAATGGCAGCCAGTGAAAAGGCTTTTGTTGATGCCGACAGCATAACTCCGGCGATGATGGCGCTGTTTAACCCGTCAGAAAGCGGAGATCTGCTTAGCCGCAGTAATGACGCGTTTATTCGCGGATTCATGACGCAAGTTGGTGCCACACAGGCGGCTGGACTTGTAACTGAAGATGGGCGACCAACACGGCAACTTGTTGACCGGATACAAAACGCGATCTTTGCCAAGGCATATAAGGATGCGCGCCTGGTAAGGATGGTTGCAGAAGAACCTGATCCGGATATGCGTAATGTTCTGACGGCGCTTAATGCGGCGGCCAATGATTTTGTCCAGATGCAGGCTTTATCAGGAGAAGCGCACAAGCAGGCTGTGACAACCATCGTTGATGGCATTGAAACAGCGGATAGCCTCGATAAAAAGGCGCTGGCGGCATTGAAAGATGCGGTAGACCTGGTAAGGCAATCGAAGGAGTCAGGCCAACATATTACCGATGTTATTGCTCAGGGGGATATGTTCAGCGAAACAGCCCCGGAAGTGAAAGCTCTCGCGTTGTTCATCGTCGCGAATAACCGTAGCGCGAAGCGTATGGCCACCGCCTTTAAATTGATGGCTCAACGTATCAATGATGAGTTACAGCACCAGGGCCAGGCGCTGGGGGATATGTTTGGCGGTGGTGATGTGTCGTTACAGGATATCCTTCGCCAGGTGTCTCAGGAACTGGAAAACGAAGGCATGCAAGGGATATCCGGCGGTCTTTTCGAGTCCGTTTCCGGCGGTAGTTACAACGGTGTTGCTCCATATACCAGTTTGCTATTACATTGGGCATCCGGCATCAAAGACATTATTCATCTGATCAGGCTGCTTTCCCGTACAGATCCCCAGGATGAACAGCTTGTACAAGTGCTTGCGCATTTTGTTCGAATGCCTGTTGCCGACGTGAAAAAATGGTGCCGATTATTCGGTATCAGCAATTCGTTACTTCGCGGCTTGTTAAATCACGCATCCTCCCTTGGGCGCGATGGCTTTGACGAGATAGCGCTGGCGATAAAAAACGGAGATATGCCACCAGCTATTGACTGGTTTTCCATTCGCCCAACCAGGGTGAAAGCATTCCTTAGCGCGGCGCATTCGGCATCACCATTGGCAGAAATGGTTCAGAGGTTGTCGCTCATATTCACAGACCATACCGCGTTGGGTGATCTGACTCTGGACGAGATGAAAGAAGCCTCCATTCAGTGGGCCGATCAACAAAATGAGGTTAACTCAGACTTCTTGCCAGCATTCAGGAAAGCCGTTAGTAAAGCGGATGATGCCCGTGGAATTCTGAAGGCATTTAAGGCATTGCAAAGTCGGGTTAATAAACATCTCGGGGATATTGATGGGGTAACGGCGGAAGGCTGGGATATCCTAAAAGAGCACGGCATAACGCCAGAGTTTATTGATGAGATCAGGACTGATATGCAGCGTGAGGTCGTATCGTCCCTGCAAATCGTAGCCAGAGCGTTGGCGGATGCTAATCCGAAGAGTGCGGCCATTGTTAACCGGGTTATTGGTGATATTGAAGCATCGGAGGGCATGGGGGCGCTGAAACTTTTCCTTTCGCGAGCGTTTAATCCTAACGGCAATATTCTCCCTGGCATTATTGGTGAGGCTAAAAAGTATGTCAGCGAAGAAGAACTTGAGCATCTTGACCAACTACTTAAGCGATTCTCATATAACCCGCAGACACGCTGGCAAATGAATCAGCAAAGTATGGGTTCGGTCCACGAGAAAGTGTTATCTGCCATGAACAGTGCGATCGCCAACTCATCCGTATCTGAAGAAAAAGCTCTTGAGTGGGCCGACTCTTTTATCACGGAAGAAGTGGAAGAAGCCCGCGCTGGACAGAATGGTGGGATAGACCTGCGCAAGGAACTTGCTGATATTTATCGCCTGACCGGCGGTAAAATTTCGACCTTATCAAAGGTGGTTCACCACCAGGGAAGGGCATATGCAAATCTTAATGGTGTTGTTGCTGTCAATTTGAACGATGAAAATGCAAGTGCACTGTGGCACGAGTTGGGTCATCATCTTGAGTACAGTAACCCTGGTTTGTTAGAGAAAGCCCGGTCATTCCTGAAGGCCAATGTTGAAGGGGATAAGCCATCTTTCGTTAATATCGGTGGGCGTGGCAAGCCTGAATGGTGCTTCAGATCTCGATTGAGTAATATTTATATGGCGAAGGTATACCCGCCAGCCTCAGTAAGTAACACCGGGAAAATTCGGCAGAAATCACCGACTATTTCCAAAACGTCAGCAACGGAAGTATTCTCTATGGCTCTTCAGTTGTATCATGACAAAGAGGCCGCTGCCGCATCACTGATGAATGGTGACGGATTGCTGGAACTGTTATTAGGTGTGGCAAAGGAGCTAAATAATGCAGATTAAAATCGCAGCGCCATTAGGCGGAGATGCCATTATCGAATTTGATGATAATGAAGAAGTTTCCGGGCGTTTAAGCATTATCTCCGGTGACATTACCGAGGACATGATCGCTGAAGCCATAGCTGGAGCAAATCCCAATAGCTATATGGGATTCGTTAACACCCTTGATGCTCCCGCAAGTGATGTTCTCCGAACGCTGCATCTTTACGCTGGCTGGTTTGTTGATTGGCCAGCAGTAGATGGTGGCGATGAGGACGACGACGACGATGATTTTGGTGATCATGTAGACCAGATCGTATATTGAAGAAATCCCGCCAATCGGCGGGATTTTTACCTCACGAGAAGCTCTTTTCTGATGTCAGCCAACAGTGCTCGTGCAAATCTCTTGGTGGTTTTTCGACAAATGCCTCTTCAGCCACATCCCGCCAGGGAATTTGTTTAGCCCATTCAGCTATAGCGTTATGGTTTGCTGAGAATAACGGTATTGTATAGGCTTTCAGCCAGTCTAATGTGCTGGAGTTGTGTTTTTGAGCGTGATGTTTCGCATGGTGTTTAGCGATCACGATCGTAGGCACTACCCATTTACTACCGTCAGTCATTGTGAAGTGCATATTACGGGGAACAGATGATTTTTCCATCAACTCCCGAATCCCAGGGAATTTCCCCAAGATCAATCGGCGATATTCATCGCCATTGCGCCCACCAAACTCTTTGGCTTTGAATTCAAGATATGCTTCAGAAACGAGAGGTGAATCCTCTGTGCTGAGAGTTATCGCCGTGAAAAAACCAGCAGGATTGTTCTTACTATGGGCCAATCGGTGATGCGAATCATAAAAATACCCTTTCTCGTGTTCTGATGGTTTCGACAGCAACAGCAGGCGCGAGTCATAATTGGTTAAATTGCCTGTTATCACTGCATGAGCGCGATCGCTGATTTCCGCCGAGTTAATAACGATGAAAAGATCGTGCGGCCCAGTAAAACCAGCCAGAGACACTTCGTTATTCAGACAATAGGTTATATAGACGCATCCCCATGTTTCACTGATATGCACCAACCCTTTATCATGGTGCATTCTGAAATGATTGCCAAGAAAAGGGTGTTTTTGGGTAACTCGCTCCCAATAACGGAACATATAGGCAATTATTGTTTTTCGACTATCGTTAATAGCAGGAGAAACAACCACTGTACGGGAACACGAATATAGTATTGTTTGCAGGATGCTAATCACTGCCACAATAGAGGTTTCCCCAATACCATGTGGTGTGGTGGCAGTGACTTTGGCTCCGGTGTTCTTTATCGCGTTAATAATTTTTGCCTGATGAGGTGTTAACTCAATATCAAGCAACTCTTTTGCTGCCAGTTCCCAATTGTCTTTATACCGTTCTATCAGTGCTAACCAGGCAGATTCATTCTGTATACGATTAATCACTTTCCACCTCTTCCGTGGTGTTTTCTTGCAGTTCTGTTAATGCAGCACGACACAGGGTCCGGGCATTGGCTATAGCCACACTTTTGACTTCATCCGTCATCGTGCAGGTAATGTACTGATCGAGTTCTTCAGCACGGATGATGCTTTTGCCAATCAGAAACTGTATTTGCCAGAGCAGATCGGCATCCATAATCAGAATTTCTGCCGGGCCTTCAGGGCCAGCCGGGAAGGAAACATAAGACTGTTTGCCCAGGCCGATAACTCGACAACTTGCTTCAAGAATTGCGCGCTTGAGGTCTGACTTTGTAACGGAAACAGGTTGGTTTTCACCAGTGATTATGCCGTTGACATGGAAGTGGAAGGGCATGTAGCTTGAAATACGCTCTACTTTCCACACGCCAGCAAGCGATCCTTCATGCAGCACAATGGGGGTAACCGCGAGTTTCATCTCACCATATAACTGCTGGCAGATGGCTGGATTGCTGAATACATCCAAAGGTTCACACTCAAACAGCGGCGCAATCTGCATGAGGTCCATCATGGTCATACCAGGGGTACGAGCAGTAATGAATCTGCGCATGCCAGTATCCATTGTGCGCCAGATCGCTACACCATGCTTTTTGCTCACTTCTTCAGTAAAGCCAAGGTGGCACATGATGGTTTTTTCGATAGCCAGATCAGAGATCGAAACCTTTTCGCCAGGCACACCATCATTATTGATGGTCACTTCGACACTCTGGCCATTACGCAGGCGGTATTGAATGGTTTTAGTATTTTGTGCTGTCATAGTCTTTTCTCTGCTTAAAAGCTGATGTATTGCGCCTTCAGGTGGGACAAGAATGTTTTCCCACCAGCGAAAGCAATATCTCGGGGTGTTCTATTCGTTAAAAGCGCGTGCCATTGCCAACTTTGGCGTTTGTTTGCGAGTTCGTGCTTTTGTCGGCGTCTGGACCACCGCTTTTCTTTCAGTCGTTTTTTACACATTCAAAACGGAATATCGTCGTCAAAGTCCATTGGAGGTTCGTTATTGGCGTTGCTCTGAGGTTTACCGCCACCACTGTATTGCTGGTGGTTTTGAGGTTGGTTTGATTGCCCCCAGCCATTTGAGGACTGTGAATCGTCACGGCGAGCGCCGATCATTTGCATGGTGCCGCCCTGGCTGACGATAATTTCCGTCGTGTAACGTTCTACACCGGCGTCATCTGTCCACTTACGGGTTTTAAGTTTCCCTTCGATGTAGACCTGAGAACCTTTTCGTAAATACTCACTCGCAATTTCAGCAAGTTTTCCGAACAAAATGACTTTATGCCATTCTGTTTGCTCTTTCTGTTGGCCTGTTTGCTTGTCGCGCCATGATTCATTCGTTGCGATGCTGAGTCGTCCGACCGCGCCGCCATTTGGTATATACCTGATCTCCGGGTCTTGCCCCAGGGTACCAATCAGGATGACTTTGTTTACACCGCGTTGTGCCACTTATCTTACCTAATAAAATAAATTAATTAGAGCAATAATGTATATCTTTGAAACGTAGCTAACAAGTGATTTGCATTATCCTGTGCCTTCTAAAGGGATCGAGTCAGTCGGTATTGGCTGTGAATGGGTGTTTGTCCTGGAGCGTAAAAAATTCGCTTATGAGGTCTTTATGAAGGGAAAAACAGCCGCAGGAGGCGGTGCAATTTGCGCTATCGCGGTGATGATTACCATCGTGATGGGTAATGGCAATGTGCGAACCAACCAGGCGGGGCTTGAGCTGATTGGTAACGCTGAAGGTTGCCGACGTGATCCATACATGTGCCCGGCGGGGGTATGGACTGACGGGATTGGCAATACACACGGAGTTACACCGGGTGTTCGAAAAAACGACCAGCAAATCGCCGCTGATTGGGAAAAGAATATCCTGATCGCTGAACGCTGTATTAATCAGCACTTCCGGGGCAAAGACATGCCCGATAATGCCTTCAGCGCAATGACAAGCGCGGCATTCAATATGGGATGCAATAGTTTACGGACCTACTACAGCAAAGCGCGAGGCATGCGAGTCGAAACGTCCATCCACAAGTGGGCGCAGAAAGGGGAATGGGTGAATATGTGTAACCATCTCCCTGATTTCGTGAACAGTAACGGCGTGCCCTTGCGAGGTTTAAAGATTCGCCGTGGAAAAGAACGCCAGCTTTGCCTGACGGGGCTGGTCAATGAATAAACTCCGGCAGCTCCGCCGACTTTCGACAATGAAGTTATCGCTGGCGGCGATAGTGTTCGACTCGATTTTCATGGCGGTATATGTGCTCAATGAGACGTGGCCACTGGAACCGCTATTATATGCCGGGCTTCGGCTGTGCCTGACATTTTTGAGCATGGCTGCAAGATTGATGCAGCAGAAAGAAACCGCTTCAGATTGCCCACGTCGCGCGGTGCGCAAATATATGGCACGCAGACGAAGGCGATAATAGTTAACGAGAACCCCGGCAGCCGCCGGGGTTATTTTTGGTGGTTATTTAAAAGGATTGATTGAATTATTAAACGTGATGATGCTTGTCTCACGCGGTGCCTGGACGTTAGCCGCTTGCGGAACCTCCTTAATTTTCTTGGTGACAGGCAAGTTGCGTGCTCCAACTTTGATCAGAGATTCGAAAAGTGTGGCAACGATTTTTGCATCACCAGGTTCTTTGAGGCGGAATGCGTCTTTTTGGGCGGCGGAGACGAAGATTGGGAGGTTATCCAGTTCGTCTTGCATCGCTGCCAGCACATCATCGCGGATACCCGCTGTTTCCTCCAGCAAAGCGATTCGCGCTTCAGCATCTGCGATCTTGGCCATTGCTTCGAGGTGGCGGCCCTGGCTTTCGAGTAGTGCAGTTTCCAGTTCTGCCGTACGCTCTGTCGCCTCCACCATCATTTCCAGTTCAGCCATTTTGCCGTAATGGGATATAACGGCCTGCACTGACTCGTCGGAGTACCCATGCGCCGCCAGGGACTCTGCCAGTAAGGATTTAGAATCCGCGCTTTCAAACATTCCGGCGCTGGCAGGATGATCCAGACTGATATAGTTCGGCGTTGTCACATAATCCACACCATGGAAGCTGGTGGTTACAGCGATTTTCCCGGACTCGCGCCCGCCAGTGGCCCAGCTCCAGCCACCAGCTCGGCTTTCGATCATCGCGGCGACAATTTTACCCGGCTCTGTGTTAAGAATTTCCTGTGTATGGGTAACGATGCCGTTGTCGTCAACAGATATAGCCACTGTGCGGCACGCTGGAACATTGTCGATTACGACCGGGCGACCTTCCACCATGATCACGCTGGTTTCTGGTACTTCCAGTTTGCCAGTCAGCTGTCGGCGACCGTGACCGTAATAGCCGAAAAGCTCTCCAAGGCGTAAACCTTCCTGAGTTTCCTTGCTTTCAAGCATGGTCTTGACCGCGCTTAATACATACTGTCGCCCGTTCTGGCGACCTTTTCGAGCATTGCTATAGAGACAAAAGCGGTCAGTGACCGTTTTCAAAACATCAGTCATTATCGTTTCCCTCTTTAAAGACCGATTCAAGGATTTGCGCCAGTTCCTGTGGCGGTGTTTTGATGATGGAATCCATCAGGTGATCGTCGTCCTCGCTTTTCGCTTTCAGTTCGTTCACTAGTGCTTCAGAGATTTTTTCGTCAATCTCCAGCACATCGCTGAACAGGTAACGTTTGAATGCATCGGAATTGGCGAGGACGCTGTTATTGCTGACGGCATCGAGGATTTGCGTAACGATGGTGGCGTAGTTCGCCTGCGAGTCGCGGTTATCGTTGTGCTCTTGTTGCAGAGCGGTATTAACGGAGTGGAATTCGATTTTGTACGGGCGATCACCTTCCGGGTATACCTTGCCGTACTTGAAAGCAAGATGAATATCGATAGCCCGCAGAATGAACTCATCTACGCCCTGCTGGATCCATGAGGCGCGCATGGCGGCCTGAATTGCCGTGCGCAGGAATCCACCTTCACCAAGCCCGCCGGACATTTGATCTGCCCACCCCAGGAGGGTGTAATCGAGGCCAAGTGCTGCCGCCAGCTGGCGCATATAGGTGAGAATGTCTTCAATGCCGTTGATGTCAGCCTGGATGGTCTGAGTATCAATAGTCATCTGTCCCTTGCCGTCGCCCATAATAGGCAGCAAGGTATTGGTCACCGTAGGCATGTTATTCGCGCCGCGTGCGCGCTTTTCCATCAGGTCAGCTGCTCGTTTAAGCGTCTGAGTAATGGTGCGTGAATAATCGGCTGCTTTTACCGGATCCAGACTATTCATCGCCAGACCGATGATTCGGTCAATTTTCGACGCATTAAAACGCGTTGCCTTCAGCGAGCGGATCGCCGAACGCAGATTCATGTACGGCTCGTAGGCGTATTCGAGCAAGCTGGTCCCGTAATTCTGGGTTTCAATCGGCGTGCGCTCTTCCGGATTATCCAGCAAGCTGTATGCCTTATGGCCAGTGTGCACCGGCATAAGGTTTGACTTAGGCCGCCAGTAGGGGATTTTCATAGGAATAATGGTCCACGGATCGGCGAAAACCATTTTCCCTGACGCGTCCTTCAGATAATCGCCGCTAAATCCCGCCAGGTTGCCGCTGACCTCGAACTCTTTGATGAAGCTCGGAAGGGTGTAATAGGAGCACTCAAAAGACGTGATCCCTATGCCTTCTTTGGCGTATGGCCTGACATAAGCCACCCCAAATACAGACATGATAAATGCCCACCCGGCGACCTCTTTGTTGATGGTTCGCCCGATGTCGTTCATCAGCTCGTCACACAACGCCTGCGCGGCGTCATAGTCACTATCGTTTCCGTTATGTACCGGCACGATAGAGAAGGTTTGTCCGGTCTTCTTATCGAAAGAGAGCGCGTGCGTAATATGGATGTTCAGCGCGGTGGCGATCGTGCTGTAAACCGCCATCTCTTCGAGTAGCGGATAGCGTTGCAAGCGGTCTTCCGGCAGTTGAACTTCATCAAAGATAAAGCGACTTCCGTCCACCAGCCCATCGCCAGCCATGCCACTATCGCCCGGTTTGCCGCCTAAGAAGCCGGACAGTTGTACCGGTGCCCCTGCGCGAGAAAACAAATACCCACTTCCGCCGTGCACAGCCAGCGCGGACAGGAGGATGTTGTCCCGTTCTCCGTTGTCTTTAAAAACCCCCGCCAGCGCCTTCCTGACTGAGGATAGCGTGATTTTATTGTCTGCCAAGATTGCACCTTAATTAGAATAATTCGCATAGTGTTTGAACGGAATTTAGCACTAGTCACTTGTTAATGATTACCAATGAATAAGCTATCTATTGGGGGGGGCTGTTCTAGTGTTAGCGAAACATTGAAATACATTAGAGCAATAACATCTCATCGAGCGCCGATTAGATACGGCGTGGAAAAGGTGGAAGGCAAAAGCTATGACTGACTGCACCTCTCACGAAAAGGTGAATTGCCGCTTGTCTACCAATACTGAGTGCTCTGTACAGAGCTTCGCGAGCGCAACAATCCAGCGCGAATGCACCCCGCAGTTTTTCACCTTTATTACAGCTGAACTCGAATCCGTCAGAGTGCCATCGCTGGTTACTTTCTCCAACAGCCACTTTCCCTGTATGCGTCCGCCTCGATTGTTTTATGCTCAAGTAGCAGCCTGTTCTGATGCATGATGCGGTATACAACTGCTATGTCTTCAGTTTCTGATTGTCTGCGCAACCATAAGTGCGCATCCAGAGATAACGGTATGTGAACCACCGCTGCGATGGTGACCTTTTTGCTACAAGAAGATACTCAAGAACCAATGCGCTCATGACACTCCATTTTTAATAATCGTTCTCATTTTTATATTAGAAATAACGTCATGGTTTTCCTTTGTCGGGTAATGGAAAGACAAAACATGTTCATTATTTAAAGTACAGGGTGAGGGGCTAATGGTTCATATTCTAGTTGTAGCTTTGCATAGTTTCCCTCGTTATTATTTATTGTGGTATGGGATATTGGTTTGATTGATATGTTCATGAATGTTTGAGTTGGTAATGGAGTGGTAATCAGGTTTTATTAGTGATGATAAGATTTATTTGTTTAGATTATTTATAAAAAATATAAACGTTGTTTTTGATTTTTAAAAAAAGGATAAAAGATCGTTTTTACTTACTACACTATCATTTTATCTTGGTGATTATTGCTTGTGCTGGGTGATTATTCTGTGTTTAATTTATATATTAGAATATTATTCTATGATAACCTGCTGATGTAGCTAAAAAGATCGTGAAAAAACTATTGAACAGAGTTTGATGCTGAATAAAATAAGCAGCAAGTTTCACGTGACGTATTTCTCTTGGTTTTGAAAGTAAGAACACAGCAGGGGAATATAATGTCTAACTATAATAGTATTGATTCTTCTAACTATCGGTGGGACGGTAACCCTTTTATTATGGGTGGGAGAACTCTTTCAGGTGAGCAGTTTGATTTATTAGTTGAGCTTTCTTCAATTCATAGTCAAAAGGTTATTTTGGCTATGCACGACCATCTTGTCCTGGGAGATTCGCGTAAGGTTGTCTGTGAAAGATATGGAGTTAATGCTGGTTATTTGAGTGTATGTGTCGGACGCTTGCTTAGAGTGGAAAGGAGTGTATCAAAACTAGTTCGGTTTTATTGCTGATGACAATGATAAACGCAATCTTAGTATAACGAATTAATGTTGTGCATATATGTTGTTGGCGTATATAGATGGGGTGGCGTTATTTTCTTTTATTCGGGGAGAAAGTAGCGACACATCATTATATGTGTCCTGTAATTTCATGCTCAATTAATTTAATTCAGTAATCATGGAGCTTTATAAGATGAAAAAATTAATGATTGCCTCTGCAATTGCAATGACCATGACTGCAGGTTCTGCAATGGCGTCTCAGGGCGATGTTAAGTTCTTTGGTAACGTATCAGCAGTTACTTGCGATGTAACTCCTTCTATTGATGGTAATGTTACTGATTTGGTGCAATTAGGTACAGTTGCACCAGGTGGTGAAGGTGATGCTAAAGATATTATTTTCAAAGCGACTAATGTCTCAGGAGGGGACTGTGCTTCACTTACTGATAAAACTGCGTCTATTGCATGGACAGGTGAGCTAACGCCAAATGGTATTGGCGCTCAGGGTGGGACGGCACAGGACGCGTATGTAATTCTGACACCAGCAAATGGTAAGGATAGCAATCCGATTAACGCATCTCATAATGTTTCCACATTTGCCGCAAGCAAGCTGGCAACCGAGGGACTTCAGTTCACCGCAAAATTGAAGGGTGGTACCACTCCGGGTGACTTCCAGACAGCAGCTGCTTACGCGGTTACTTATCAGTAATTCCTGATCTTTATATCCTTTACCCGGGAGCAGACTCCCGGGTAAATCATCCCATTTTCGGAGTATATGCTCCTTGCTGAGTATGAGGATATATTCAGAGATGAAGCAGCGTCGTCTTTTTAAATTATCTCTGTTGGCACTGAGTATATATTCTCATTTTAGTGTCGCGACAGAATTAAACCTGGATTTTATCCAGGGAACCAGTGTAATTCCTTCCATTATGAAGACAGATACCGCTCTGCCGGCAGGTCACTACGTTGTTGATGTGCTCGTCAACAACGAGCGAACAGGGCGTGCGAATATTGTCATTACGGAAGAGGATGAAAAAAATAACCGTCTTTGCCTCTCATCCGAATGGCTGGATAACGCCGGGGTGATGATGAAAAAAGATGCTTATTATGATGTTTTTGACAAGGAAAAACAGTGTTATGTATTGACCCGTAATCCCCACACTAAAGTGGATTTTGATTATGGAGCACAGACTTTAAAATTTAATATTCCTCAGGCTTATTTGCTTAGTAAAACAGACCCCGCTCGTTGGGATTATGGCGTGAATGGTGGACGCCTGAAATATTACAGTAACTTCAATAAAAACGTTCATGATGATGTTAATGCCTTCGGGAATTTTGATGCTGCAATCAACCTAGGGCGCTGGGTACTCTCCAGTAACATGAACGTGTCTCATGAACGTGATAAAACCGAATTCACCTCCAGTGACCTGACCATGTCCACGGCCATCAGTCAGGTTCAGGGAGATCTATTGCTGGGAAAATCACAAACCCGTACGGAGCTTTTTTCTGACTTTAATTTCTACGGTGCAGCTATTCGCTCCAACAGTAATATGCGCCCTTGGGAATCAAGGGGGTATGCGCCGGACATCTCGGGTATCGCTTCCACTCCTTCGCGTATTACTGTGAAACAGAACGGATATACAGTTTATTCAAAAATGGTACCAGCAGGACCTTATCGTCTTGATGACCTTCGTCCAATGGGCAACGGTGATCTGGTGGTGACCGTTGAGGATGAAAGTGGTAACAAAACCGAGCAGGTCTATCCGGTCACCACGCTGCCGACGCTGCTGCGTCCAGGAGAGTTTCAGTACAACGTGGCGGTGGGGAAGAAGAATAACAGCAACGAACTGGACAAGGCGTTTCATTCTGATACCGGTCTGTTCTGGTTGGGTAGCTTGGACTATGGCTTCTCTACAACCACACTGAACTCAGCATTCATTCTGAATGATGACTATCAGGCCGGTGGCCTGGGGGTCACACAGATGCTGGGTGGCCTGGGGGCATTATCGCTCAGTGCGAACGTGTCAAAGGCCAGTTATGACAACGGGGAAGTGAAAACAGGGGAAAGCTTCAGTGCCAAATACGCAAAGAGCTTTACAGATCGGACCGACCTACAGTTACTGACGTACCGTTACCAGAGTAAAGGGTATGTGGAATTTGCAGACTTTAACCCGAAAGATATCTGGCGCTATGCGCGCTACGGTGGTCAGCGTTCCCGATATGAGGCGCGTCTGTCGCACCGTTTTGATGGCACATACCTGAGTGGCTCTTACTGGCGTCAGGATTACTGGATGCGCGAGGGCACAGATACTGGCAGCACGCTGTCATTCAGTACCTCTGTTTTTGATTCTGTCTCGGTATTTCTGAACGGGTCGTATTCAAAGTATGCCTGGTCGGATAAGGCAGATTACGCCGTTTCACTGAGTCTGAGCGTACCATTTGACCTGAAAGGGACCCGTCATTATAGCAGTAACAGTGTGGGGTATACCCGCACCGGTGGTACGGCATTCAATACCAGTGTATCGGCCATGCCAACTGAACGGCTGAACTACAGCCTGAGTGCGAATGCTGGTTCAAAAGGTGAGCGTGGTGCGTCTGCATCTGCCAGTTACGCCTTTGATGCCATTCAGACCAACCTAGGTGTGTCTCGTTCGTACAACAAGCACGGTAACAGCCAAACCAGTTTCTCTGGCAGTGTTTCCGGTTCTGTACTGGGCACGTCTGAGACCGGACCGCTCTTTACTAAAGAGTCGTCTGACACCGTGGGTATTGTCAGTATTCCTGGGGTTGAAGGTATTTCTGTTAACGGCTCCATGCCGACGAACCGCGATGGTAACACGGTGGTGTGGCTGTCTGAGTATTCAGAAAACAGTATCAACATCAACATGGATAACGTGCCAGATGACATGGAGTTTGAGACCACGTCCTACAACGTGGTGCCGACTGAAAAAGCGATGGTTTACCGCAAATTCGGCTTCGAAAATGTCCTGCGTTACATCCTGCGAGTGAAGGATGCACAAGGCAACTATCTGACTGGCGGCGATGCGAAAACGGAGCAGGGACTGAATGCAGGCTTTATTTCAAACAATGGTGTTCTGCTGATGAACATGCTGGCTGAGCCGGAAGCTGTCAGCGTGAATATAGGGGACGGAAAACAGTGCCGTTTCTCTGTGGCAGGACTGAAAGCAAACACTAACAAGGTTCAGGAGGTTCGCTGTGAATAAACTGGGTAAGGTAGCGTTGGCTGCTCTCCTTTCTCTCTCTTTCTGCAACCAGTCTATGGCTGCATTTGTGCTGAATGGGACTCGCTTCATTTATGAGGAGGGAAAGAAGAATGTTTCTTTTGAAGTGACCAACAATGCGGACAAAACCTACGGTGGTCAGGTGTGGATTGATAACACCAACCAAGGGAACGGAGTCTACATGGTTCCACAGCCGCCGTTCTTTAAGGTAGGGGCTAAGCAAAAGCAGGTTATTCGTATCATCAATACGGACAGTAACCTACCGAAGGATCGCGAATCCCTGTTCTGGCTGAACGTCCAGGAAGTGCCACCGAAGCCGGAAGTGAAGGATGGTGAAGGCAGCGTACTGGCCATCGCCATGAACACCCGCGTGAAGCTGATTTACCGCCCTGCGTCCATTAAGGATGGTCGCAAAGATGCAGAGAAGCAGCTGAAGCTGGAGCAGCGTGGTAATGATACCTGGCTGAAAAACCCGACGCCGTATTACATGGCTATTGTTAACGTGAAACATGACGGTAAGGATGTAACACTTAGCGATAAGGTGATGAAGGACGTCGCACAGCTTAAACCGTTCAGCGATGTGAATCTGGGTAAAAAGGTGAATGGAAACATCAGCGTGGATGCTGTAAATGACTGGGGTGGAGTTCAGAACTATGAAATTCATTAAAGTAGCCCAGGCTTTACTGATAATGACGGTTATGACTGGCAGCGGGCAGGCTGCCACCACTGCCACAGCGACGCTGACAATTAATGTCGCCTTCACCCAGCCAAGCTGTGACATTACGGTGCCTACTTCATATAACCTGGGCACCCTGACTCCAGGGTCAAAGATACATGCTCCGCTGGAGATCACCTGGAAGTGTGAAGGTGACACTCCGATTAAAACAGCTCTGACAGCTAACATTGTTAAAGGAACTGCAAGCGGTGATGAAAAAGTTATCTTGCAGACAGTCAGTGGTACTGAAACCGGTGCGACACTTGCGCTGAGAGAAAAGAAGAGCGCTTCTCTGATAAAACTTACTGGTCCGACGATGAGCGATTATTTTTGCACTGATGAAAATGCTGTTGTCGGCACCATGATGCGTACCTGCACCTTGACTCCGGAGACGAATGTGTCTCAGAACGGGCCATTCGGCTTGGCATCGGCCACATTGCGTTTTGAAGTAGGTTATCCGTAAGGAAGGCCAAAGGTGAAACAAATACCTGTAGGCAGGAAAAAGGTTTACGCAAAAGGGGAGAGAACTGGAGGGAGGCTGAAAGAATATTTTGCAGAAATTTTTCTGTTCATCCTGAACTGTTTTCTCTGGGGGTATCTCTGGTTTGAAACTCATTTGCTGCAGAATTATTACTGATCCGGCATGGTGTTTCGGACAGAAAAACAATTTCTATTATTCTTTAATAAATAAAGTGAAAGGTAATTAATGATGTTCAGAAAACTGATATTTCTGCTGTTCTGTGGGCTGGGCATCACTTGTATGCCCCATACTCAGGCGGCAGTTCCCGTGGAAGGAAAGGACTATACCATGCTGAAGATGCCGGTAGAGGATGCTCCGGCGGTGGTGGAGTTTTTCTCCTTTTACTGTCCGCCCTGTGCAGCCTTCAGCAGTCGTTTTTTTGTCAGTCAGGCAGTGGACAAAATCCTGCCAGCTGGAGAGAAAGTGGTGAAGTATCACGTCAGCACAATGGGGCCGATGGGACAGGAGCTGACAGAAGCCTGGTCGGTGGCAAAAGTATTGGGTGTGGAAGACAAAGTGGAGTTACCACTATTTGTGGCAGTACAGGTAAACAGGAACATTACGACAGAAGCCAGTATTCGCCAAGTGTTCATCGATGCCGGTATTTCGGAAAGGGACTATGATGCAGCAAAAAACAGTATGGCGGTACGTGCCCTTACGGCAAAACAGCAGGAAGCGGCAAGAACTTATGGTGTAACAGGAACACCTTCTTTCTTCGTCAGGGGAAAATATTTGATGAATAACGGAGCCATACGGCCGTCCAGTGAGCAGGGTTACGGAAAAGCTTTTGCGGATGTGGTTAGCGTGTTGCTGAAACGTCAGGAATAAAGGGGACAAAGGGCTGGGATAACGCAGAGTGTTTTTCCGGCGCGTTAGAACGCAAACATCACATTAGGAATATGACTTGCAGAAATATATCGGTGCTACGGAAGAATGAGCTTTCCCGAACCGCCGGGCAGGGCGCAAACCGCTACGCGTGCTGTCACTGTTTTGAGGACAATGCCATTCGGATAAAACATAGGTCAGTCGTATGGAGCGCGGATTGACTAGCTCGGTGTGTAGTTTTATGCAACGAGAGCACAAGGATAGTGCTATGCGCAAAACAAGCAGCGACCTGAGGAACAGGCCCGAAGAGGGGCTGAAGAGATTGTTCTCTAGCGGAGGAAACATCATGCGGCACGATGGATATCGTGGGCAGTTGAAGAGCGCTTTGCCCGTATGAAAATTTACAAATCAACAATGAGACTGCCAAGAATGACCAAATATATATCTATAGCAATACTGCTTACCAGTCTATCCAGCCACGCTGGATCGCTCATGTGTCCGACATCCATTTCTATACAAGGAGATACTACTAACAAGTATGGGCAATGGGTTAATGGAGAGTCCACGACAAAAACAATGTCGATCTGGGACTGTATCAGAGGAAGCGAGTTTACCTATAAGTACGAGCTCTCTCGAGCTGATAGGATATACATGGGATTAACCAATTACTCAAACAACGTAAATACCTACTCCAACATACCAGGAAGTAAAAAACCGATAAGTGGCAATTCACAATATATAGCAGAAATTGGATATAACGCTCTCACACTAAATATGGGATACGCAAAATACGAGAACAACGATGTTCAAGGTGCTGGCATAGTGAGAAAACCAGGTAGCTATCGGCCTAACGTCGATATAAAACTACGCCCTTTCAGTACAACGGATACATTAGAGGGGACGTTCATCGTAAATCTTGAGGACCAGTGGGCATATAGCGCAGACGACGATACGACCAATCACCAAACTAACATTCGTAATAAACTCGTAATTACGTATACTGCTATTAACAACCATGCTGTAAAAGTGAATTTCAGAGACAGCCAATTGTCGTGTATGGCAACTACTGGAAACACCTGCACAGCAACTACTGCACTAAATGCAGTTAACAGTTCAGATACCGAAACCTTTAACGCCAAACTAACATTCCAAATAGTGTCCACTGGAGCGTATGATGTAGAAATACAAGGTCTGGGAATGTCCAATATACCAATTGGGCAACAAATAGACTACGTGGTCCCTCCATTTGGAGCAGGGGTTGATGAACCTCTTACAATGAAAATACGCGGAGATACCGGTAGCGGGATAGTTACGATAAATGCAACAATTACGATATTATAAAGCATAAACCTTACCGCGTAATTGTCCTCAGATTCCTCAAGTGCCAATGAGCCTGTACATCGATTTGTGTAATTGCTTGATTTTGATACGTTCACTTTCACTATTAACACAGGTTGAATTATAGACAAAATAGGTACAGGCTCTGACTAATGAACAAACTAAAACTTCAAAACCTTTGAAGACTGTAGTGGTTTACTGGATTTGTCCACCTGCACAGAGGTGATACGCTCATTTCAGAACAACACTGATGCGTCAATGTTTTAGCCCAGAATACTAACGAGAATGCCGCTCAACTGATTGTTGAGCAGAACTATACTGTAGCGGATGAAGGTGATTACTCTGTTTCAATGCCCGGTTCGCCGGACGTCGCATAATATGGCCACACTATCTGATACAATAAAACCGAATAAAACATATCTTGAGGCGGTACTCCGTACAGCGTTGTTAGGAAAGACAGAAGACGAATACGTTGATTTCTTCCTGTCAGGGCTACGCGGGCGATTACTGAAAAATCCCCGCCTGTACCGCAGCTATGGTCCATACTGGCCGGAAATTAAAAAATTATTACTTGAGCGCGGTTATGGTAATTTCGGTCGTCTCGTTGACCGTGACGTTCGCAAAATTTACCGTTATGACCGCCCGGCGCTAACACTCATAGCCGCGACGCTCTACAGCCAGGAACGTTTTGATAATGGTCAGATATACTCAGCCTGGCATTTACTGCCAGTGCCTGAAGAAGTTGACGACCAGGACTATGAGTTTGAGTCTTACGATTTGGAAGTTGAAGCCTTGGCACAGGCTGGAGAGAAAACTTGAAAAAGCGATACTACACAGTAAAGCATGGGACGCTACGAGCATTACAAGAGTTTGCTGACAAGCATAACGTTGAGGTGCGCAGGGAAGGGGGAAGTAAAGCTCTGCGCATGTACCGTCCGGACGGGAAATGGCGTACGGTCGTCGATTTCAAAACTAACAGCGTTCCCCAGGGCGTCCGCGACCGGGCATTCGAAGAATGGGAGCAGATCATCATAGATAATGCATTACTCCTGAATGCAGATTGACAATTTTGCCCGGAGTTACCGGGCAAAATTAAGCAACTATCCTTCGTTACGAAGATGCTTATCTAAGAATTTTGTAAACTGGTTTGTTGAGCCAAAATAGTTGGGGTAGGCTTTTTTTAGTGACTTAATGTTATCTGTAGCAACGAGAACAGATATCAATACATTAGGATCAGAATCGTCTTTATTTAAGGCCTCAAGGGCTTCATCTGCTTCTTTTGTTTTAAATGCGCGAACAGACACTAGGAACATTTTTTTGTTTTTTGTATTGGGCTTGTTTTCTGCATTTCTCATTGTTACTAAGTAATGCCCCTTATGATTTTTTGGCAACTTCTTAATCAAATTCGCGTCAGAAGTTAAATTTAAGGCGAGGGTGTATGTGCTTAGTTTCCTCCGTACAGATAAAGTCCGTTCCAGCTCTCTAAGCTCGCCTTCATACTGAGATACAACTAGCTCATCAAGAGTGCAGGCTTTTTCGTCGTGCGCTACAAGACATCCGGCTAGATAGAAAAATCGTCTCCATTCTGGATGCCCTTCACTTGAAGTTTTCAGCTTGATACCTTCAAGGGTATCAATTATTTCAAGGCTAGTAGCCCAAGCATGCTGCAATTGAGTTCTTAACTGTATCTCAATCTTTGTTTTTCGCCACGGATATTGATCCTCTTTCTGATCGAAGCAACTGTATGCAAGGTGGATTCCACTATAGCCGCTGTCTTTGGGAGTAAGATAATCATACTCTTTAACAATCCTATGAACAGATTTGCTTTTTAAAAGACGTTCCTTTAGCTGTATCAACTGGTCTAAGTTTCTGACAATGGCCCTACATCCGCCAACGTCCTGCATTCGTGTTAATTTAATTGCATTGCTAGTTCTGCCTCCATCAAGACTAGGACGCTCTAGTTTATCTATTATGGTAGAAAGTCGCTTAAGTCTTCTTGCAACGAGAATCTTTTTGTCTTTGTCAACCTTAGCAGCTGCTCTTGCTAAATGATTTTTCATGAGCATTAATGGATAAAGATGCAGCTCACGGAAATTTTGTATCATTTCAATAGCTTGCTGCCTTTCTTCGTCACTACACCCGTGCCTTATCAATTGAGCAGCCCTATCAATTTGAGATTTTGAATATTTCAACTTGCATTTTTGACTTTGATAAACTTCATTCCCCATTGCTTTCATCCATTTTAAATGATTTACATGCTGTTACATCTAATGATAAAGCGGTTAGAAAATCAATGGAGAATATAACCACAAAATTACTGTATATAATTGTTAAAAATAATTATGCTTGCCTGTTAATACCCCTTTCGGCACTTTTTTTTGTTCCAGTATCTGGGTGCCCAGAATTATGTTAATCAGTGGACTTAGTAACGATGGTTCTTGGCGGGCCTCAACTTCTCCAGCCATTGCCCTGATGTAGTCGGCGCTGGCAACGTTGTTGTATTCCGTCGCAAAGCAACATAGTAACGTCAGAACATGCTCTGTCGTTATTTCGCTCCAGTTGATGTTGAAAAATTCATCGCCTTTTTTATCGTGTTCGGAATCGAAGATGCTTTGGTGGAGGATGTATTTGCCGGATTCCTTGCGCGGTAACTTGATCGCTTTCTGGCGTTCCAGCTCCTTGTAAATCTGCATTGCTTCAATCAGTACCGGCCTGCCGTTCATGAAGGGATCGCGCAACCTTACACGCTGGCCAACTCGACCAGTAATAAAGCTGTTTTCCTCTTCCACCAGCACGATAAAACCCTTTTCCTCTTTTTCTCGCAATTCGCGCAGCAGCTGGAGTTCCATGTCGCGGCGGCGTTCAGGGTAGCTGGTCCGCTCAGCCATTATCAGCTCGTTGTTGATCCATGCAGCAGTCATTGACGCCGGTTTGCCGACGCTCATCGAAACAACGCATATTTTCTTATCCATAGCGCCCCCTACAAAAAAAGAAAAGCCACCAGTGGCGGCTTAGCAATACAGCTGAAGGTAGCGCCCGGTACTCAGACTGTGCCGTCCATGGAATATTTGAAAAGGGATCCATCCGTACCGGGCGTGTGATGATTCTGACTGAAGTCACTTGTCAGTTGTCAACATTTTTGTTTTTGAGGATTAAATTTTTTGTCTAGATTATGAGCTAACTCACTAACCTTTTTGCGATTATCCGAATATAAATCACTTAGAATAAAATTCATGATCTCGTATGAGTTATCCAAGTCATCTGCGGTAACTTTTTCATAGCGGTGGCTACCCGCATTTCCAAGAAACTTAATCGCAAATAACAGGCTTTTAAAGCCAGAATGTTCACTAGGGATCATCTCAATTCTATTATGGAGGTTAATTCTATTCCCATTTTCGCTTGTTTCAGTTACCCCGATAGCAGTAAGTAACCGTTCTACAGATGTTCTTATTAGATTTGCAGCGGCACCTGGATGAATTGTGCTTAGTGCAAACGAGGTGTTTATAGGCAAGGCTATGTCTTCAGGGCACATGTTCGGGATAAGAAATAGCTTTAACGCAGGAGTAAAACTTAATGGTTCATACCAGCGATAGTAACTAAGCCCTTTATGTTCGCACCAATCTTGTTCTAGACCACTTCTGCCGATACATGCCACTACCTCCTTACATTGAGGTCTTACGCACTGTGACATACAACTGAATACCGAGCTTGTATACTCTAAGTCAAACCATTCTTCACCCTCCATTTTGACAGTTTCAGCTGTATCCTTACAGATGAAAGATTCATCTAAAATTTTTAAAGTTGTTTGCCCACAATTAGGACATGGCCATTCAACTATTTTGTTGTCCCAAAATTTTTTGGGGATTTTGTGTATTGTCATATTTGGCTTATGCCCCGTATATGAAGAACTAATCTCGATAATAACAGAGAAGTTCTGTTTTAATAAAACCTAAAATAATAAATATATTAGAATAATAAGTTTGCCATCTCATAGGCGTCAGCCAACAGCTCCATCTCTGACTTGTTCCGCAGGGTGAATTCTTTCTTGCCTCCAACCACACCATCGGCATGAACAGGGACCAGCCAGGGGTATTTTGCTCTTACTTCAGCCGGTGCTGCATGCTGGTGGTGCCATCTACAAAGTGGCAATTGCTTTTTATGACAACCCGGCGCGGTACGACCGGAGATATGGTGCAGAGATACCTCTTCAGATATTACTCCATGCATGTAGCAGGCAATGCAGGGGAGAGCGCCAAGAGCATTGGCGATGCTCCGTTCCTCCGCTGTCGGTGTTCGCCCCTTCAAGCCACGAGATTTTATCTTTACCGCACTTTTCCGCGTTTTGTCGGCTGGTGGGCGCTCTTTCTGTTTAGCGATACGGCGGTCGATAGAATCCCGCATTTTCTGATATTGCGATTCTCGCCAGGCGGGGTCAGCCAACTTTTCCCGTTGCCGAGCGATCGCTCGTTCTCTGGCTGCCTTCTGCCACTCGTGGCGCTGTTCAAGCTTTTGTTCGATTGTTTTCATATGGCAAAAAAAAGGCGGCCTAATGACCGCCAATGATGTCAAGGAGTGAAGTAATGGCAGCGTCTTCGTAGTTGACAAAAACTGCGGCTCAATTATATCAATCAATTAGAGCAATGGTAGATATTTTGTTAATCGCGAATCACATTTTTTCACTTCAGTACCTATGTGCTATACTCCTTCTTGATTGATTGGATGCGGAATACAAACCCGCTCTTTTGTGCAGCCTGGCTCCTTGCCAGGCTTTTTTTTATTTCATCATGGAAGCTGTTAATGCTTTGGACCTTGCTGAACTGATTGAGAGGGCTTTGTCAACGTGCCCCAAAAATTCGCCAAACTCAGACATCACTTTGGCAAAACCGCGCCGTGCTTCTTCCTCGGTGGCATTCATCACGAAATGTTCAGCACTACGCATACTTTTGACAGGAAACGCAACGGATATTGAGTCAATATCAGGCATTCTATCGCTCAGCTTTACAGTGACAATGACGGCTGGCGACTGAAAATTAGTGCTTACAGACAGCACTACATATTTTCCGTCGATGTTGAAATCCTTTCTCATATGCCACCATAAACATCAAAGAATTAGAGCAATCATTTACGCGTTAATGGCTAATCGCCATCTTCCAGCAGGCGCACCATTGCCCCTGTTTCACTATCCAGGTTACGGATATAGTTCATGACAATATTTACATTGGTCCAGCCACCAGCTTGCATGATCTCCGGTATTGAAACTCCGGCGCGGGCCATATCTCGCGCGGCTCCGACACGGGCACTGTGTCCAGACCAAGCCAGGTACCTCTGGCCAGAGTCATCCTTAGCCCCGTAAATCAATCGGTGAGTTGCTTCAAAAATCCCTTCCAGGGCGCGAGTTGATAGCTGGCTGGTGGATGATGGCGAGGCAACACCATTTTTTCTGACCCGGCAAAACAAGTAGTTATTCGGATCATCAGCCACACCAGAGACTGAAATCCATCGCTCGACCAGTTTAGTTACCCCCAGGCTAAGTGCCTTCTCTACACCTGCGGTGCTAACCAGCGTTTTCGTTCTGCCAATATGGATTAACATTCTCCCACCGTCAGTACGTGAGATATCTTTAACCCTGATCCTGGCAATTTCGGCTATACGTAACAGGGTGTTATAAGCAATCCCCAGAAATGCCAGATTACGTATATCCTGGCAGCGATCGCTATTTTCCATGAGTGAACGAACCTGGTCGAAATCAGTGCGTTCGAACGCTAGTGCCTGTTTTGCACGTTCACCGGCATCAACGTTTTCTTTTCGGATCCGCCGCATGACCAGTGAAACAGCATTGCTGTCACTTGGTCGTGGCAGCCCGGACCGACGATGAAGCATGTTTAGCTGGCCCAAATGTTGCTGGATAGTTTTTACTGCCAGACCGCGCGCCTGAAGATATAGAAGATAATCGCGAACATCTTCAGGTTCTGCGGGAAACCATTTCCGGTTATTCAACTTGCACCATGCCGCCCATGACCGACAAACGGACAGAAGCATTTTCCAGGTATGCTCAGAAAACGCCTGGCGATCCCTGAACATATCCATCAGGTTCTTGCGAACCTCATCACTCGTTGCATCGACCGGCAATGCAGGCAAATTTTGGTATACGGTCAGTAAATTGGACATTTAACACTCAGATAATGGTTTTAAGTAAAGTGTACAGGATCGGCTCTGCCTTTACCTGTTTATGGTTCTCGTCATAGAAACGCCAGCGACCGCGCGTGCGTTCTATCTTTTCTTCACCGCGCGATAATGACAGTTGGCAACTATCACGATCAAACCCTTTTGCCCGCCAGTAACCACGATTTTTCTCAAGCTCAAGATGAGTGGACACTTTAGCAGCTGAATATCCCATTTTTCACCTCTGATTGATTGGTGGTGCTAAGTGCGCTACGCGAAATCTGGAGCACTAACACTGCCAACATTTCGCAGATTTTACGTAGCGCAACCTTGATCAAATGATCAAGTGATCACTATTTGACCTGATAAGGTATTGAACTGTATGGATTTACAGGTAAATTGATCATGTTCAATAACCCTTAAGATAACTTCGTATAATGTATGCTATACGAAGTTATTAGGTCCGAAGAGGAGTTTACGTCCAGCTGTGCATAAAAATCAAGAATTATTAGAGCAATAAATTTTGAGAGAAAAATCCCACTCCACCAGCCAAAAACTGGATTGTTTTTCATAGTTGTTTGACAATTGCTCTAATAAATTATAGTTTTTCCGCCGTTTCGTAATACAACTTTGGATTCACTATTTAATGTGTCTTCAGCGTTGTAGAGCGGCTCAGAAGGAAATGAGCAAACAGGGAAACCTTATACAACGGCATTACAGCTATGCATTGCTCATCTTACACACAGCGCAATGTTGTTAGATTACCCCAGCATGGATCATGGGTGAAACAGTAGGTCAGAGCTTCAGGCTCTGTGTTGTCAATACAGTGAGGCATAATTATGGCTTTCATTCCACCAACCATCGACGACGTTAGGCATTGCTCTAACGCTTTATCTGTAGACCCCGCCGAAACCGACGCTGCCCGCGCCATTGCTGAACACTACTCAAAGATATCCAATCAGGAGTACCGCATCACCCAAGACGACCTGGATGATCTCACTGACACAATCGAATATCTCATGGCCACTAACCAGCCAGACTCACAATAAATGCACTAATAAATCTATTATTTTCGTTGGATCCTTCTATAATGGTGGCCAACAACTCCCAGTGTAATCCGCTGTGAGTTGTTGGCCATGTCAATTCTGGAGGAGGATCAATGATAAATTATGTCTACGGCGAACAACTGTACCAGGAGTTCGTCAGCTTCAGGGATCTCTTTCTAAAAAAAGCTGTTGCACGCGCCCAACACGTTGATGCCGCCAGCGACGGTCGTCCTGTTCGCCCGGTTGTCGTTCTGCCGTTCAAAGAAACGGACAGCATTCAGGCTGAAATTGATAAATGGGCTTTAATGGCGCGGGAACTGGAACAGTACCCAGACCTCAATATCCCAAAGACTATTTTATATCCAGTGCCTAATATCCTTCGCGGTGTGCGTAAGGTTACAACTTATCAGACAGAAGCTGTGAACAGCGTCAACATGACCGCTGGCCGCATTATTCATCTGATTGATAAGGACATTCGCATCCAGAAAAGCGCGGGGATCAATGAGCACAGTGCGAAATACATAGAGAACCTGGAAGCAACAAAAGAGCTAATGAAGCAGTACCCGGAGGATGAAAAATTCCGTATGCGTGTACACGGCTTTAGCGAAACAATGCTGCGCGTCCATTACATTTCCAGTAGCCCTAACTACAATGATGGTAAATCAGTTAGTTACCATGTGCCGCTGTGTGGTGTGTTTATCTGCGATGAAACTCTCCGTGATGGAATCATCATCAACGGTGAATTCGAGAAAGCAAAATTTAGCCTTTATGACTCTATAGAACCGATCATCTGCGACCGCTGGCCGCAGGCAAAAATATATCGCCTGGCAGATATTGAAAATGTAAAAAAACAAATTGCCATCACTCGCGAAGAGAAAAAGGTCAAATCAGCCGCATCAGTTACGCGCAGCCGTAAAACTAAGAAGGGGCAGCCAGTAAACGACAACCCCGAAAGCGCGCAATAGTTTCTATCCGGCATGGTCAATGAGTTATTCATTAAGCCATGCCAGAGCTTCATCAACCTGCGCTTCGTCTTCGACGCTAAGCACTTCATCCTGGGGAACATAATCCGCCAGCATAGCGAAACAATATGTATCCCAATGGTCTGGTGAGTGCAGGTTGAGTTTTTTCTTCATATCCTCCTTACTCATCACCTTCCATTGACCTGCGGAGTTAATCCCTACAGGGATTTTCGACGCTTCCTCAATAGTTTCATTACCCTTATCCAGTCTCATACGACCAGATTTTACGGCCTCTGCGGCTTGAACGTTGGCATAAGCACGTTTATCAAAGTACAGGCTCTTATCTTCACGGCTATGCATCTTTTTACCCCAGCGTATACGCTGTACGGTAATACCATAATACTCGTACATCAGATCCGCCGTTGCTTTACCCAGGCCATCGCCGTCTATCGCTATGGTGATATTTGGGAATCGCTCAGGATTACATTCTGCGAAAATTTTGGCGGCAAGCTGCGTTTCTGTAACGTCTGTGTATTCCAGCATTCGATAGTTGATTACACGGCGTTTATTTCGCTGGCCGGACACCATCATAATATTGATAACGGACTTATCCCGTCCCGTACCACCAGCAACGTCCACACATGCAAGCCAGCCCCATCCTTTTGCAATCTTGACTTTCCGCCGCGTTGCACGTTCAACCTCATCACGTCCAAGAAGGAAGCCATCCTGTGATTTAGGGAATAGGCCGCGTACCTTAATCATGTACATAGGGTTATCACGCCCGCCGTACTCCGCCAGCTTCATTTTGATAAATGCTGGCGTTACCAACGGTGATTCCTCACTGTTAAGCGTGATCGCCGTATAAACGCCATCAGGGTTACCAGGACGCTTGGCCAGTTTATGGTGTGTATCGTAGAAATAGCCGCTTAGGCGTGTAGGCTGTGACAGCAATAAGATGCGGTTATCCTGTCCGGTAAGAGCACCGGTGATGATACCGAAAGCTCTATCACTGACACCGGAGGCTTCATCGATAATATACAGAAGATGATCTGCGTGTTCACCGGCGAGAGCTTCTTCACTTCCCAGACGAAAGCCCTTCGGTACTACAGTCCATACACCTTTACCAGTAACCTCATAGAAAGCGGTTTCTGTCAGAACAAAATAATCAGCAAGCCATGGAAAACGGCTGGTGGCAGTAGCCCAGTTTATCTTGATGTACTTGAATATACCGGTCATTACCTGCTGAATTTTGTTCGCAACGATAATGGCTCGGGCACCGGGATACATGATTATGAACAACATGATCATGATAGAAGTCATGTCTGATTTCCCGGTACCGTGACCAGACGAAACAGATGTCTTGCTACCCTGTTCCTGCACAGACTCAATAATCAGATCCTGCTGCCAGGTAGGTGTTTTGCCGAACAAAACATCAGCGGCCGCAATCCAGTCATAACGATATAGCGCCACCAGCTCGCGCCAACGTGGATCCGTTACGCAACTTCTGGCCATTAATCATCATCCCCGTATAGCTTGCGGGTAACTTCTTCGTCTTCCTCCTCGTCTTCGTCCAGGTCTTGTTCCAGCCATGGGTCGTTTGATACACCTTCAGTATCAACATCTCCATAACCGCCTGTATCAACGATATCGGCGATTTCTTCCCTACGCTGCTCAATCCACAATGCGGCATCGACGCGGCGGTTGGCGGCCCGTTCTCGCGCAACTTTGTCCAGATCTTCAAGAGAAGGGCCACCGACGGCTGTTTGCCTTTCCTCATCATCGGTATTGGTCTTAGGAGCACGCAGATCGGCTTTGATTTGCTCCAGCATCAGGGGCGGCACTTTCCCGCCATGCGCCTCGATGAATTCAGCTGCTTCCAGCACTGACCAGTTATTTTCACGCTTTCGTTCGTATGCCAGTTTAACAATGCCAGCTTGCCCCATAGACAAAGCGTGCTTTTCCGCCTCCCGGCTTTCTTTTCGATAGTTATTCCGGATGCTGTAAATGGTGTTGATCAGGCTGCTTATCTGCGCGGAACAGCTGTTTAGCATGCTCGCGATACGGTATTCAGGTGGAGTACCTTCATCATCGCCTTTTTGCTGATCGCGCATTTCCTGCACCAGGCGAATACACGTATCCCTGGCGTTCTCCAGCATAAGGAGATGAGAAAGAGACTTTTCCAGAAGAGTGGTTTCCAGAACATCAGCTCCGGAACGACGCAACATAGCGCGCGCGGCCTTCCGCGCTTCAACGTTATCTATCAGGTAATCGCCAGCTTCGAATTCAAAGCGTTCACCATCATCATCCAGGGTGTCGCGTTCCAGGCGATCACGTAAGGTCCGGTGGGCGCGGGTGATCACGTCATGATCATCTGAACGATCATTTATGCGCTTATTTTGGCGCTTCGCATTCTCGACTGCGGCACTGACAACGGCATTAACCCTTTGTTTTTCCGCTATTTCAGCCGCAATGTGATCACCTGCATGTTGATCATTAGAGTGATCAATGATCATGCTTTTTAGTGGCTTCCTGACTGGCTTATTTGGCTTGCGGCTGTCCGCTGTCCTGGTGTCTTCTTTGAAGGCACGGAGATAACGACGTGCAGTATTAGGGTTAAGATTAAACTCGGCGGCATACTGTGCGATGGTGTAACCACCATCTCGCGCCAGGCGAGCAAAATTCTTCTTGTGATCGTCCCAGGTCACTTATGCTTCCTTTCGTAAAAACTCTTTTTGACGCGAGGGTAACGAAAGTCACATGTCAAAAGGCCCGGAACGGGCAAGCAATCAATCAGATACGTGCGGATGTGGCATTACCGTAATGACGGTGCTGACGGGCCACCTTATTGAAAAGTTGACGCGCCATTACCCAAGGCTGGTGCTCCCGACGTTCCTTTTCGTCCTGCGTCATATAGAGTTCGTTCTGGAGTTTTTCATCAAACCGGCGCGGAGCGCGGCTGCGGCGAAAGAATTCAGGATTCAGAGAGTGGATCTGAAATCTACGTGGACGTGTACTGTCATCAATCAAAACAGACGAATACTTAGACACAGCGATAGCCTTTAAGCGCAGATAAACATCGCGCTTATCGACATCCAGATGCGGGTATTCCTTTTCAAGAATTGCTGCGAGTTCTTTCGCTGATAGAAGAGATTTAGTGCGGATCATGTAATCCGCAATCTCGTACGATGTTATTCGTGAGTGATTTATTTCCATGAAGTGGCGTCCCTGCCAGTTAAGTAACATCCTGTCACCTACTGATTAGCCCATGTCAACTAATCAACGTCGAATATAATACCATCGATTGAAGAAATAGCAATACATTAGAGCAATTTTATCTAACGCTCGACGAGTGACTTGTGATAGCGCCGACTCCAAGCGCGTAATCAAAGAACAATCGTTGATGCATCGCCAGCCTACCGTGCGTCTTCTCCCAATTATCGCGGTCACGCTCAATATCACGCTGGCATGACTGGCAAAGAGGAATAGCATAAATGTCATGCGCGCATAATCGACTATGACGAACGATATAAGGCGTAATGTGAGCGCCAGCTCCCGCAGCTCCACAGCCACAGCATGGACGGGAAGCCACAAAGTCCATGTACTCGGGCAATTTTAGCGATTGAAGTTTTGGTATTTTGAAATGCGCCATACCTGGGTCGGAGTCAACATCCACAGGGCATACTTTTGTACGCATCGGCGCGGCGCGTTCTTCCATCATCTGAACATATGCTGTAGCACGATCGTCATACGGGCGAATATCCGCCTCTTTCAGAGGTCCGCTATCCTGCGGAGTAGCCTTCATCTTATTTATTGATATGCGGCAGACTTCTTCCGGCATCAGGTGCATCATGTTGCGCATGAAAGCCCACCAGCACAGCTCCTGAATACTTAAATCATGGCTATTTGAAAGGCCCATTTCCTGACGGGCGACATCCAGTATCCAGTTAACGCGATTATTGTGCAGCGTTTCTTTCAGCTCATTAAAACCACGCATCCGATAATGGTTATCGTGATGCCAGCACAACAACACCGCGCTATTGTCTCGTTCAGCGTGGACAATATGGTTGTCACACCAACTACGATCTGCGGCCTGGCATTGACCCTCTTTCCTACGCAACCACGCCACCAGCGCGTCAATTCCACCAATACGGCGAAACAGTTCATCGCTGTTAAAAAACGGCTGCAACGCCTCATTTGTAGCCATGGTTTGCTCGGTAACAACGAGGCCGTCTTCCATGTGCTCGATTAACTCACGCGGCACCGGCTCCATAATAAATTTACGGCCAGCCTCCACCAGCTTTCTGACCTCCTGATCCACTTTGAACGTGGCGAGGCCAAGCTCTTTCTGTACAAAGGGAGTAATTACGGCTTTCACATCACACCTTTCATCACTGATTGGGCTTTATCTGCTGCCCGGCATTCTCTGTTTAAGCGCAACCATTTCCTGACGGCATAACACAGCAATAGCGGTCCTGATTCCAATTTGCTTACCAACCAGGTATTGCTTTACCTTGCGGCGACTCACGCCATCAAGAAGCATCTTTAACGCTTCACGGGACAATTTGTTGTATTTGCGTGCCATTAATCTACTCCGCAGAACCATACAATCTACGTAACGTGTCGGCGACAGAAGATACAGATATCTCGCCAGTCGCAGCGCCTACAGTAAGGTCTGCCAGTTCAGGTGAATCAAATACCTGCACCCCGTTACGGCGTAGAAATAGCAGCGCACTGTTTAGCGCGGTACGCTTATTGGCATCATTGAATATATGCCCTCTCGCTGTAGCCACCAGGTAGGTGGCGGAGACTTCGAAAAGGTCGGTGATCTCTTCGTAGGCAACTCTGGCCTGAACTCTCCCGATAATGGCCTCTGCCCTACCCGGATCTGACATTCCCGGCAGGCCGCCGTAGCGGTTTATATTCGCATCATGAAGCGCAATAAGTTCTTCCGGTGATATATGCCTCATTATCGGTTAACCAGTTCCTTGTTGGTGGAGTCCAGGGTGTCAAACAGGGATGCAAATTCAGCATCCAGCGCCGCTTTTTTGTAGGCTTCGAAAGTAGCCTTGCTGACAATTACTGCTGACTCACGGCCTCTGCGGGTGATTTCAACCTCTTCCCCGGCTTCAACATTGTTGAGCACTTCAGAAAGGTTGCCGCGCGCGGTACGGAAGTTAATGGATTGCATAAACACCTCGTGTACTCGTTATGTGTACACAATTATAAACTTCACAGGCATAAAGCACCAGCACTTTGCAGCTTAAATGACCGGACAATCATCAAACTCCTCACTTCGGGCATCATTGATGACATGAGTGATCACACCAAAAACAGCATTACTACCCGTGTAACCATCGTCATCTACTGGTAACGCCTCTTTCTTCCCGGTGCTTAAATCCTCCAGGTGCTGGCGCGGGTACTTTCGGTATCTCTTTATGCGATATTCACCCTCCATAGCGCACACAAGCAGCGAACCATCAACTGGAGTAAGCGAAGAATCAACCACCAGCAAAGCACCCTGCAATATTCCCTCACGGTGATGGCTGTCTGCCGCCCGCATGAAGTTATTCTGGACCGGATTAGAGAAATGCAAAACGATAATAGAGGCTAAATCGAGGTAGAAAACACATTATTTAAGGCCACTAATTGTGGCCTTAAAGGGGAGAGATGCTTATTGGCTATGGCTAAAAATCAAATGAGACACTTCATGTGGTTGTAGCTCGTCAAGATCCGGGGCCACAAAACCTTTTCCGAAAGACTTCACAAGTGAATCACCAGCCGCATCATTGTCACCTATTACACGAAAGTCATACGGCAGCATCGCAAGTTGACGACGTAATCCTGCTGAGAAAGTCGAACCTAACAGCGCCCACGAATTGCCGCCCGCGTTGTGTACAGCTGCGCTCTTAAAAATAGACTCAGTTATCCATATTGGGCCATCTTTTAAAGGAAGATAGGTTCCCCAAAGTAACTGTCTGCCGTGTGATCGCGTGAAATACCGGGCCATCTTCGGATTGCTATGCTGCTTAGGAGCACCTGGTCTATATGTCTGATACCCAGCCAACATCCCATCAAACCTGTATAGAGGGAATGTAACTACTCCTTCACTTTCATCGATCCACTGTCTATATGGATGTATATCATGGCGGTAGTTACGAGTTAGCAAATGAGCTTCCAGCTTTCCAAATTTTGTCATAATTCCATTCTTCCTGGCTTTTAGCTGCAATATTGCAGTTGCTCATGTTTAAAGCTCACATTTCCAGATGGTATTCTGAACCCCCGAACCGGGAGCGAGATGGGGATTAGCGTTCGCGCTATGCTGATATACAGCTTTAGACTTCCCATATTGCTGACAGGCTTTATCTGCGGTTTTTTGCAGGCTATCCAGGCCATACCAACCATCTGACTGGATGCTAACCTTTTCGCCGTCATTGTATTGCACCATCGCACATCCAGACACTGCCAACATCGCGCCAACAATAACGCTTTTCCATAAAACTCTATGCAACATATACAAAAATCCCCTCAGTTTACAGAGGGGATTTTAGCATAAAAGTCTGACACCAATCTGAACACACATACATTTCGCAAATATGCCGTTTATGAGGTATGAAAGACTCTCTGCATCAACCTCTCAAGGTATCTTATTAGCCTTTTCAGCAAATATCCGCGCATCATCCTTGTTTTTTAACGCCAACATATTGCCATATGTTTTGGCCAAATCAATTACAGCAGGCAACTCCTCCGTCACTTTTAACAAACTGCCATTATCTGCTTTTTCATGAACGTATTTATCTTTTTCGCGAATAAAAATGTATTTTTCCGGTTCATAAAGAGTATTCTCTATGGTTTGTGCGCAAACATCCCCAGCAACGGCAAGCACTGCATCCCTCATATTTGAATTAAAACCAGCCAGTTTATGATTTTTTTCAGCCGCTTTATAAACCGCGTTAAAAGTTAGATTCTTGCATAAATTTATATTGTAGTCTGTGTGCACGACTGTTTTAGAGTCACAAGCAATTAGTAATATTGCAATAATGAACACACAAAATTGTTTTGCCATTGATTATCCTCCTTATTTCTAACTCTGGCAACATATTGCTATTATATCAATATGTTATTGGTATCATCCATATTTATACCAATGTGGAGTACATGTTGTTCAGCTTTCGTTGGCATGATCCGCCTCATGCTTATCAGCCACCAGCGGCAGTAAAGCCCTGGCCATCTTATGAACCAATAGTGCATCAATAATGCCAAGCGTATGCCCCGGCTTAATGTTTAATGCCGCCTCAAGGTGACATCTTTCCAAGCCACTTTTCTCGACTTGTTTATGATGATCTGGCGTAATAACGTCGCCCAAAACACGGCTAATTTTTTCTCGTAATTGCTGGGTGCCAGCACACTTGATCGCTGTATCGTGGAGGTGGTTAACCAGTTCGCGATAAACATGCGGCTTAATGCGGATACGTTCACCGGTGACGCCCTTTCCTGGCGTTGGCACCGAACTATCCGGAATATCCGGATAGTTGCCAGCCTCGTAGGCTACCCGCAGCCAGTGCATGAATGTTTCAGTGGACACACAACCACAGTCCACATTGATTTTTCCGCGTTGCTGTTCCAGCCACTGCTCAAAATTCAATCTACACGTATTACTTTCATGTTGCTCTTTTTGTCTCAAGGCCAGCATCTGCTGGGCTATTTCCAATACTTCATCTGCCGTATGTCCAGCACCGTGACCATACATTTCGATACGGGAAATAATCTCTGATATACGCTCTTCAGTGATTCTGGTCATTTCCGCCATTTCTTTTCACATTCCTTAGTCCATTTTTCAATGTTTATTTTGGCAATATCAGTCATTCCATCACCTAAGAAATACTTTTTCCGGTATGTCTCCAGCCAGAAAATAAAAGGCCATACAGCAATGCCAACGACAGCCGCGATAAAGCCCAATAGCCATAAATGAAGCTATCCAACTTCTGTTTGCGGCAATATTCTTAAAGAATTAAACAGCAGGCTGAACGAATGGTCGTATGGATTAGCGGTATAAGACATGCAATCCATATAATTAAAGTCATAGCCTGCGGCTGCCGCCCATAATGTGCGGTCAAGAAAATGTTTTAGTGTCATCATATTAATTTAAGGTTCAGACCAGTTATCTTCAATAGCAATGCTTAATCTTTGTAGCCATTCTGCTAATTTCAGCATTGCTTCTCTTTCGCTTAAACCACGAGGAAAATCATCAAGCGATATTGTTGGCTTGAAGCCCCCGTAATTATCCATTTCAACGGTCAGATTTTGCTCCAGCACGGTATTCCTTACGCGGCTATTGTGGCGAAGCAAATATACTGAACGTGATTTATTGGTTTTGTGGTCGAGCTGATATTCGGTAAGTATCATCTGGCTTTTGCCATGACTATTACCTCTCCACATACTTACCTCACTTAATAAAACAACTCCATGCGTAGTTGATGATTTTTTCCCACGCAATATAAATCTGCACTCCGGCAGTAAAACCAAAGCCAACAATTGCTGAAAAAATCAAAACATTTACTTTTGACATTATAAAATTTCTCTCGGTGTCGTAGGTGATAGCACCATAATTGATAATTCAGTGAGTTAGCAGTTCCATTTTTTTGATGATTTCCGCATGAGCATCATCGTTATCAACACTTAGCTCGTTTAATGCTTCTCGCACTACATCAACTTCTTCAGGCTGAAAGAAGTCGTCGCGGTAATCACCAAATAGAACCGAAACCAGCCTGCCACCAGCAACATCAAGATTGGCGCTAATAGGTGGCTCGATATCTCGCCCACAATTCCAGGCTTTTTGGGCTTCTTCCAGCGTGTAAACATGAGCGCGATCGATATCAGAGCTGTAACCATTGCCGTTATGGCAATGGAATGAGGCGTTATTACCCACGGTTTCACGCAAGCACATCATGTAAAAACGGTTACTCACTGGTTGCCTCCTTGGCGGAGTTGCGCTGCGATGCACGAAAAAAAAGACTCCCGAGTGTGACAGTTAAGAGCTGGTGCGAACGCCGCGTTAAGAACGGCGGCATCACATCCGTCATCAATATAGAGCGCAATTTTTTTCTCTAGGCGCGCTTTGGCTTCCTGCAACTGCATACCCCGGCACGCACGCGGGATATAATCAGCAATTTGAGCGATAGCTTTTTCGTTCTGTTTAAACATGCTTCACCTCGATAGGCTTGATGGTGTCTAACAGCAGTCGGCGGCGCGTATTTTCTGCAAAATGGCGGCGTCCAGTTTCTTTGTGGTAAAACTCGTTTTTGCCAACGACCCACATCCGCTCTGTTTGGTGCAGTTTTTTTACCTTCGGGCCATCTTTGGTGATCACGGTACCGGTATGGGTTTTTACGATTGTCATTCCACTACCTCTTCGAATTTCAACTCCAATTGGTCACCCCAGATTTCACATGATTCGGAACACGAACCAGTATCAAACCGCTTGGCCAGCACCATCGCCTGATACAAATTTCTGTAGTCACTGTCGGCATACATTCTGGCAATCCCGTCAAGCGTCAGGTGGCCACGGTACATAACGTCTTTACCTGTTCTGCGATGACCATCCCTGACGTGTTTGCCTGTAACCAGTTCATTAAAAACCCGCATCAGACCAGGTTCGTCTTTACATGCAAGCCCCAGCTTTTGCGTTGACTTTTTGATGCAAAAAACACAGTTCCCGAGGTGCTCCGGGATTTGCAAATCAAAAGGTTGTTTTCGCCACCACCGGATAACATCCGACTTATCAAAATCTGACAGCTCTGCAAGATACCGGACGCCCGGTTTCAGTTTCAGCCTACGGTGTTCGTCCGCACGAATACCCAGCCATGTGATGTAATTCCCTCGCCCAAAATGGTCATCGCAATATTTCATGAAAGGGGTGAGTTTTAGCCTGTCAGTACAGAACGCGCCGCCGATGTATGGCGTACCGTACTTTTTAACCATGTCCATAAACGGTTTAATCACCGGCATTCGCGTCTGAATATCCTTTGGTTCCCATTCCGTATAACCATTTGGCTGCCCAAGTTCTGGATTTATATCGACCTGCAACACCGTTAGCGGTACGTTCCAGAACTTCACAACCTCACGAATAAAGCGATACGTCAGAGGATGTTCACAGCCGGTATCCATAAAAATGAAATGGACGCTAGCGCCAGCTTTTCGCTGTGCTTCCATCAGATGAACGAGATAAGCTGATGTTCGTCCACCTGAAAAGCTGACGACTTGATGCATACTCACGGTTTATTCCTGAATGCGCTTAAACTCGATTACCCATACCCACGGGTTAGATAGCCAGTTCTCTTGCCCGTAAATACCGCGCCAGATATCACCGAAACCAACGCGATAAACAGCTTCCGGCGGTGTAATCTTGTACGTCGCCGGAGATGCGCCTTCCGCTTTAGCATCTGCCTCGCTCATGTCATGCAGCCGTTCCACACGCACGTCGGTAATTTCCAGCAAAATACGCGAAGCCCAGCGCGGCATGTGAATTGATGGCGTCCACTTTTCTGATACTGGTTTATTACAAACCTCGACCGGAACCCGGTGCGTTTGTTCTGTCCAGGAGTTACGCACGCTTGCGCGATAAACCAGCGTTGCGACGTCCGTCGCTTTGCCATGTACCCGGTAGGTTTCGCGAACCCAAATACGATCGCCCGGTTGACCATATGGACAATGCTTAGCAAGCAACTCTACGGCCACTGCCCGTCCATAGAATTTTTCTTCAACAATCCTGCGAGTCTGTGTTTTATTCCCCCCAAGAATTGCCCGGACCATCTCATCGTTGAAAATCATGCCGCGCTCTTTCACTTCGCCTTTCATGCATCCCCCTTACCCATGCGCGACGATGCCGCCAAAAGTGATAGAGAACAGCCAGAAATAGATCGCGGCCATAATGATTTTGAATGCCGTGTTCATATTTTCAGCTCCTGTGATTGATTGGATACATGCCGCGCCTTGCGGCATGTTTTTATTTTCACTTTCTCTGCTTTAAAAATCAAGATTTATTAGAGCAATTATTACTGATGGAGAAGCGCGTTTTCATACTCCCTGACCATTAACGTAAGTACGCCGTGACTCCTGAAAACACGCGCCACTTCAATCTTATCTTCCAGCGCGAACGCGATTTTACTTAGACCAATTTTCTTAAGGAGATCAATCTTTGCTGGGCCGTCATTTCTGTCATCGGTGGCAGGACGCATAGATAGCAAAGGCTCAGCCCCGTTTGTTACGTACTTCCGCAGCCAAGCTCGTGTTTTATCCCTTGCGATCTCACAGCGCCCGGTTACAAACCAGACCGTGTAAACGTTAAATAACTGGCGCACCATATCAATAACTGGAGTGATGGGAGTATCGGTGTCACAGGCGAGATTAAACTCGTTCCAGTCCTTTGTTAATGCACCTTTACCTGGTGGCGGAAGCAAATGCAGTCTGTCTTCAGTTGCCTCTGATATTGTTCCATCAATATCGACTATGACGATATACGGACGTTCCTGGTGTGCGTGTTTATTGAAAATACTCAAATGCCCTCCTCATTGGACGAAAAAAATGCTGGTGGGACGCACTCCACCAGCATTAAAAGTGACACTGTAACTATTAGCGAACGTAAATAGTGCCGCCGTTCTCTTTTTCCCATGCATCGCTACGTGCATAGCAAACATCGAGAAGTCTTCTTGCCGCTGTTTCCTCTAAACCCAATTCGACAACCAACTGCTCATGACGGCGGGTAACCACATCAAACAGGGTATGCAGCCCTTTAGTTGCCAGATCATCAATGAATTCCGGTTCGAACGGCAGCTCTGCATCTGCCAACATAACCTCTTGCGCCCACTCGACACGGCGGACCAGTTCCGGGCGGCGGCTTTCCATCTCTTTACAGATCAATTCATGGAAGAACTCTACCCAACCTTCCGGCTGGAACTCGCGGAAAATTGCCAACGGCTGGAAGTTTGGCATCAACCATTCGTTGATTCGGATATCAATGGCATAGCCCATGTCGCAGCAGAACTGATAAGCAAAGTCCAGCTTAGAAACGATATAAGGACGCTCGTTATTGAACTCTTTAGGCGATGAGATCCCATAAGCCAGGAGGCGCGGGAAGAAGGAGATTTGCCCTAACGTCGGATGAAGTTTGCTTGCAGGGAAACGGCGCTCAGTAATGCCATACATTTCCTTCTTGAGCGTCGCAAATTTGGCATTCTCATTAACCAGCGCGGTAACCTCTGCTTTTTTATTAGCAAATGCCACGCGCGCCTCGCTTGCATCTTTAATAGTTTTTTTGAGCTGTTGGTTAAGGTCGGCGACCTGCTTACGCAGTTCCTGTCGCTCGCTTTTAGCTTTGTTATAGCGTTTCTCAAGGTTAAAAGGATCAAGTTTCATGATCTCTTTATATTGAGATTTTAGCGTTGAAATCTGTGAGTTCCGCAGTTCAACCATCGCGGTCATTTCATTGAGTTTTGTTTCCAGCTCAATGCTTATACGTTCGGCATTATCAGCACGCTGGTTGGCGTCATGCGTCGCATCGTCGATCGCGTCCTGTTGCTGGCGTTTCAAATGTTCAATTTGCAGCTGAAGCTCTTCAATTTCTTTACCCTTCAGACCGAGATCCAACTGCATATTTTCAGCTGCATCTACCAGGGAGTTATGGCTATCAGCTTCTGCGTTATAAACATCAATAAGCTGTGCGTGAAGCATCTCCGCTGACTGAACCGCATTATCAAAAAAACGTGCTGTGAGGTCATCACAACTAACGCGGCGTTGCGCGGCCCGGATGTTCTGGATAATGGCCGGGATACCGGCATTCAGGACATCAGGGATAGATACATTTTCGATTGATTGGTTTTGTGCTGAAGTGCTCATTTCAAAGTTCCGTATTAGCTTGTGCTTCGGTCATTTTTCCTAAGTATGAAGGAGGAAGGACTACGCAATTTGTATCCAGTCCCTCACCTATGGCAGCCTGTAAAATTCTGGCTAAGGTGAGTCTCTTGTTGCGATACCTGGTGATGACATGCCTGATACCGCCGGTCGGCGTAACAAAGGCGATCAGCCAGTAGTGATATTTCCGTCGGAATGGCCACATAGTGCACCTTATGGATTGCTCTAATAAAAAACGTGATGAGTGTACATCACGCTTTAAAAATATGGAATTATTAGAGCAATATTATTCTGATTCTTGCTCAAAAAACGAGCTGATAAGGGGAAGCCAATCCTCTGACACTTCGCGAGGTCGCGGTTTGCCGTGGAAAAAAATTATTCGGCAGTCCTTTGGTAATGCCCCATTCCCCCTGGAGTAACGCGCGCTCGCATATTTTGAACCAGGTTCCACAACATCGGCCTTGTAACTTACAAACCATCCTGGATACAGATCCTGAAATGCTGGTGTATCATCGCCCATAACCTTCCGTAAGAACCCCTGATCACCCCAGCACTCAGTAGTGACACAACGAGAAATCCAACCTTCCGGATCTTGCCAGAATGCACTCCAGATATGCGCTTTTACACTATTTGGTATCCACAGTGCACCGCTACCACGATATTGTGGATGGTAAAAATCCCTAAGCATGGTGAAGCTGCTTGGTGGATTCTCAAGGATTGGGCGTATATCACCGGCAATAACCGTGTCCAAATCCAGATAGAACAGATCATCGGTTATATCCGGTCGGAACAACTCGATTTTCGCCCACCAGCCACGGCACTTTTGCCACTGGTTGATCAATGGGACAACTTTGACACCAGGTACATGTAAACGCTTCAGGTCTGTCAGGCAAATAATTTCATAGCCTTTTGGCAGTTGATTAACCAGCCACTGCACATCGGAAGCGTTATAGTCACCACCAGAGCGAAGAACTAAAGCAATCTTCATGCTGCACCATCACCTTTCACTTTCATCAATGTCAGGTTTCCGCAAAATACGGCACCAGTGTCGATATAATGCTGATTCCAGAATGTCTTCGGGCTTTTCACCGGAGTGTGACCAAAGATAAAACGATCTGCGCCCGAAATTTCGCCACCAATATCATCCATCGAATCACTGATACGCTCGCGCGCCCAGACAACGTTGAAAAGCGGCACCTCCTTACCGAATTGATATTCATTATCCGGATAGTCGGCATGGGCTATAACGATAGTTTCTTGCCCGGTGTTCAACTCAATGATATAGGGCAGTCGTCTTACCAACTCCACCAGCGCCCTGGCTAATATTTCCTGATCAGCGTCCAGCATGAAGAACCATTGACCGCCATTCATTAGCCAGTTATTCACGTTGCCATCAGGACTTAACGCATCGAGCATCAACCGCTCATGGTTCCCCATCACTGCCCTGAACCAAGGCATCTGCAATAGTTCCAGACATTCGACATTTTCAGTACCGCGATCGATAAGGTCGCCGACCGATATCAGTAAATCCTGCGCCGGGTCAAAATCCACACGATGGAGTTCGGACATCAGTCTGGTGTAGCAACCATGCAGATCACCAACAACCCAGACATTTCTGTATTTGGTACCGTCGATACGGTGATAAATTGTGGGTGCCATCATGTATTCTTCAGCCATTCTTTAAGAGTCATCTGCGGAATACCTCCCATTTTCCCGCATGAAACAACGTCAATCTGTTCACGCGCAGACTGGAATAACAAAGGCAGGTGACTTAGATTTTTTGGCGTGCCGCCGGAGTGAACGCGTGCTTCTTGCGTAGCGTCAACGCCCACCAGGGCTACATGTTTGAATCCGATATGGAAAGCCAGGTTCAGAGCACCATATGCACTATTGCCGCTGGCAATTTCATTCTCATCTTCGCAAAGGCCGAAATGTGCGGACCAGCGCCACGCCCACCACTCGGGAGAATTCGTATTTTTTGGCTCCGTGCCGCGTTCAGCCACACGACGGAAGCACAGAACGCCATCTCTGACTTCACGTTCTTTAACATCGGGTAGTGCCATGCAATAACAAACACCACGGCGACGGCGGCCACGACCAACGCGCCGCATATTGTCTGGCGATGGATCAAGTGTGAAAAAATAAGAAGCGCGGTTAAGCCAGTCGATGGCCCCATTGACCGCTATAATCGGCACTCCGCGCGGCGCAACAAAGTTTGCGGCGCTTGGGCCACTGCCGACGATAATAACGCGATCACTGCCTCTAAATTTATTCTTGGGAAACATTGAATTGCACTGCTCCTACTTGCATTCAAAATATGTAAATCTGCGTGTTTTTTGCGGGTATCCAGGAACTGCTGTTGCCATTTTGAAATAGATACCTGCGTTGGATTCCGTAGTGCTTGAGGGTGTGCTCCATGCCAATGAAGGCCGTTTTGCAGAGAACAGTCATAGCCGACTAATACAACTACTTCAGCCCCTGATTCAGCCGCCAGACTGATAGCCTGCGCGCCGCTATTAACCCCTTCAGCCGGTCCACAATATCGCCTGTACTCCAACGAAAATGATTTCGCCGCCGCCAGGTTGGCTGTCACTTTGCGGAATCTCCCTCCCGGTATGGTGGATCCGTATTGCTTCCACCATGACAAATCACCGGCGTATAAGGCATAAATGTCATCGAACATCTGCCAGGAATTGTTAACCGCGATGATTGAACAGCCAGTTTTTTCTATAGCAGCACAGTCCTCACGAGTGAGTGACGGACCGCTACCGACACAAAAAACAGTCCTAGTCGCCCTGGGTGGTATGTTCATTCTCAGCTGCAAATTCAGCCTCCAGGCGAGCATTCATTTCAGCGATTACCGGGTCCACTACAGCATCTGCTTCCTGTTCATTACGCGGCATGATCGATGCCAGCGATTCATAATTAGCCTTGAATGACACGATTATTCTCCCGATGTTAATGTGCGCTATATCAAAGAGCACATATGCACTAATTAATTTATTATTTTAAGCAGCATGCAACCACTTGTCGCCGTTCAATACATGCTCAATAGCCTCACCCTTTTTAAGGCTTATGTATTCCAGGATGGCGGTTATCGCTTGTTCTGCACCATACGCAAGAACGACGTAGTAACCTTCCTCTCTAAGCCTGCGCATCCAGGCGATCTGCTCTTTCGTCGGGGCTTTACCATTTGGTTCTTTAAGCTCAATTCGCATGCCGTGATAAATACCGCATGCTTTATCGAGACTCATGTCCGGATAACCTTTTTTCTGCCCTTCAGCCTTCATTTTCCCGGCGGTTGCTTTTGAACGCTTCCCTCCGTTAGGCGTTGCATGCAACAGCTCATAAATTTCAGGGTAATTGCGCTCGAAGTAATCAAAAATGAAAACCTGTTCGTAGTGCTCGCAATTTCCTACTCGCAGATCAGGATTTTTTGCCAGTGCTGCAAGCGCCTTCGCATGTGGCGAAACTTCTTTTACCGGGGCAAGTGATAAGAACGGATCCTTTTTGGGCTTTGGCTTAGCCCATCCTTTCTTCCTGCGCTTACTGAAAGCCAGATACTCTTGCTCAGTAAAGCGCAACACAATCAGTCAAATCCTGCCGGTCGCATGCCATATTTACGCTGTTTTGCGGCCTGCTCTTCCCTGTGCCATTGCGCACACTCAGCGTCACAATAGATGCCTGATTCAATCGGTTCATTGCAGTAACGACACTTCCCTGTAAATACCTGGCTCACGACCTGTGCCTGCTTTCTGATGTTATCGATGGCCATGTCTTTGAGAGCTTCTAACTGATTCATGCTCAGCTCTGCATCATCAACACGTTCTGCCAATTTTGTTTCCTCATGAAGAACCTACTTAAGGGCAGAATGATACATTTCACAACCAAAATTGCACTAATAATTTTCTTTTATTGAGTTAAATAATCAACAAATGACTAGCAGTAGAATCACCATCATCTATTTCTGGCAGGCTGACTATGGCTACATCAATCACTACAACCCAAAGCACCCGGCAATATCCTCTGTCGCGGTATGACGACCGCAACATAGCCGATCCAATACTCAGGGCAGAGCTGCGCAAAGAGGTGATGCTTATGTGTGAATCGAACGACAAGAATCTGACGATTTATTACGTTCTTCCCGATGAGCAATATCGCCCGGATTTGCTGGCTTACCGTATGTGGGGCATAGCAGAGCTACGCTGGGTTGTGACGCTCGCCGCCGGGCTTGAGGATGAGTCTCAGGGTATGACTGTTGGCAAAAAATTAAAACTCCCACCTGCCACCTGGCTCCGCGAAATGATTCGCCATTTCCAATACGACGGCCAGGTAATAGGGACATTATCCATTGCGTAAGGGAATTGAATGCCAACTGAATATGCTCGCGACAACCTTGGTCGCTATCAGACTGATGGATTAAGTGCAAAAGACTTTAACAAGGTCTTCGATCTTATCCGTAAACAGCAGCGTCAGAATCGGCGAAACGCGCGGCGTACACTCACCCCAAGGATTATGGGGATGCGTAACCGCGAACTTGAGGCATTCCTCAGCCTTGGGAAAAAGAAAGATGGCACCTACTTTACGCCCGAAGATATACGCAGTTTCAACACCTCAAGGCAGGCTCATAAAACCAAATTCAAGAGCACGGTACCCGGCATTACCTATGCTCAGCTGGTGGCGCAGTCCACCAGCATTGATATAAAACGCGCTAACAACAAAGTTTCTGATGGCACAGGGATCAAAGCCGCGACATTTCTCGGGCTAAAACACAACCTTGCATTGATATCTGTTAATGCCTCGGATGAGTCGGTCCACCAGCATCACCGTGTCAGAATTCGATTTGAGGAATGGGATAAAGCCGTTGAGGATATTGCTGAAGACGGTGCGAAAAAAGCCCGAATCGCTGCCGATCTCTGCAAGGGCCGGGTATCTTTCGACTGTGATTGTGGACGCCATCAATACTGGTATCGTTATATGGCCACGGCTGGTAACTATGCTGTCGCGCCGCCAAAAGAGTATGCATTCCCCAAAATCCGCAACCCTGATCTGACTGGTGTGGCTTGCAAACATGTTTTGCACGCTATGACGCGTTTTCAGTCTCCCACATGGCACAAGGCCATCATTATTGCCCTGGAAAAAGCAGCTGAACAGGTGGCCTTCGGCGATGACAAGCGGAAGACAACAACCTATTTCAAAGGCGAACTGGCTAAATCGCTCGCGCGCAACCGGACAACAACGACGGATCAGGCTAAAGCTGCGCGTGAGTATGAGCTGTATCTGAAATCTCAGGATGCATTAGGCAAAAAACTACGCGCCAAAGATAGCGCCACGGACAACGTTCGCCGGTTGTTAAAAAAAGCTCGCACCACGGCAAACAGGAAGAGTGCCGAACTAAAAGCCTCGCGGGTGAGGGAAGCCCAGGCTCGCGCTGAAGCCGACGCTCTCAAAAAAGCCCTGCAAACGCAGGCGAACAACCTCATAAAGTTTTTCATAAGTCAGGGAATGGACAAGGCCGCTGCCACCGCGCAGGCGCGAAGCATTCTTGAGACACAAATTAACGAAGCCCGTAAACGGAAAGGATAATCGATGGCTGGTTTCTTTGATGACATGTTTGAGGACACAGAACCATCACAACAAGTGACTGGTGATAACCTCCCGGACACCGAATCGGATCCGGATATTCCAGGCGAAGGTTCTGAACTGATTGAAGAGGAAGATATTGATGCTGAAATCGAAACCGATGGTGTTAACGTTGGTAATATTGTTGATCCTGTGGAGGACAATCACCTTCCCAATCTGGATCACGGCCTGCTTAGTGATTCTGGTGTGCGCCACCGTTATCAAGGTCATGCAGTTTTTAATAACCTTGTGCGGATGGACTGGCTCAAAGCAATCAAGCTAGATCCTGACTCATTCGATGCAGTTCTGTATCGCGCAATACCTTACAGAGACAAAAATGCACCTGAAACGGCATCTGAAATAATAGAACCGAACCAACGCATATATGACTATCAGGATCCAGAACTGATAACGGCCCTCGACTGCCCGGATGAGATGGACGCCTTCTACGCACTATACGACGGCAGTGATAATACAGGGATTAGCGACAGTGCTTTAATCCTTCGGTTAGCCGCCGTTAATGTGCCAGTGGGTTCTATGCTCGAATGGCTGGAACAGCTGTCAGACGGCACAACCATTCGCCGCTTCTGGTACATCCATAAAATATTCAATTACGGCACTGCCAGGGTAGGCAGTTTGTTTTATTGCGTGCCTTCACGCGCCTTTGAAGGGAATTTCATCGGTGATTCTGAATAATCAGGAATGGCTACTGGCCATCTTTAAGAAAAAAGGTCTTACTCCAACCGGTAAGCTGGAATTTGCCACTATTGATGGCATTGATTCGGCGCTCGCACAGGCTTTAAACGAAGCATTCGACTCACAAGTTGTCAGCTTTAATGATCGCACTAACCAGTCATTCAGGGAGTTCCTGAAACGCACACCAAGAGATCGCATAACGCTCGGCACTTTTAGTGATGTGAAGGAGTGGTTGTCGTCATTTGAAGCCGATCGCGCCGGGCGCAAAGATACAGCCTCTGCTGGCCCGGTAAATAAGCTGGCAATGCCGCTTGTGAATCTGTCTCGTTCTCCCGCGTTTTCAATTTATGAAGGTGAACTGTGCCGGGATAATTACGATGAAGGGCATGTCACCAATGAAAATGATGAGATTGAAGCCCTGGTATCGACTATCCCTTTCTCACTGGAATATTCGCTATGGATCGCCAGTGACGAGAAGGAATCTCTTGGGATGGTTACAACTGCATTAGCATTCTGGCTACGAATGTATGCCAGCCTCGGGCAGGCATCTTTCACTCACATTGCCAATGTCGGCGGTTATGAGATACCGGTTACCTGTTACATAGAAGGGCAAAAATCAATCGCATTTCAGGATCTGACCACCGGCACCGCCGACAACAGGCTGTTCGCGGTTGGATTGAACCTCACCGTTGTGGCGGAACTTCCTATCCTGGCTTATATGCAGCAAACCACCGGCACCATAACGGTAAAAGCGAAAATTCTGGAGGAATGAGATGGCCACAAAGACCACCACAGCCCCGGAAACTGATTCAAAACGCACTCAGCTATTCCTGCAATCTGTTTCAATTGGGCAGAACGAAATCCCTCGCGAAATGATCGTAGGATGTACCTATGTCGAACCTGGGGAGCTATCTGGTCCCCAGCTTATGCTCATGATCAGGGATTCAACGGCTTACGTGGTCAATAAGCTGGGGGTGAAATTTGGTACAATACTGACAGTTTCACTTGGTGATCCGGAAGGTCATGGCGGCATCCTCTTCTCGGAAGAGTTCTTTGTTCTTAAAGCGCCGCGCAAGGACGATACTGTACTGATTTACGCGTTTAGTAACCCGGTGCGGTTATTAAAAGTTCCGTCCACCAGCGCACAGTATTTTGTTGATAAGCCACCATCAGCCGTAGTTTCCTCTCTTGCCCCTGGTCTGAAGGTAAATGCTGACTCATTCAGAAAAACATCCACATACCACCTAAATGTTGGAGAAAAACCGACCAAGCTATTGCAGGAGATAGCCCGGGATACCGGTTCTATGTGCTGGGCATCCAGAGGGACGATCAATTTTAAAAGTATGGAAAAAATGGCAAACGCCGCTCCATCGCTTACTTATGAGTCCGCCAATCCCAACACATCCGGATTTACAATTAGTCAGTTCAACATCCTGAATGCCGATTATGAATACCAGCGCCGCCACAATTACAGAATGGCCAGTTATGACATGACCAAAGGTGTGGTTTACTCAGGTAACCAGGAAGACCCCATTAAATTTACGAGCAATCCCGATCCTACCGCGCTGGCGAACTACAACAAATTCATTCTCCCCCGCCTCGATATGCTGGTGGAAGGAAATGCCGCGCTAACTCCGGGTACGACGCTGAAAATTGTCGTGCATAACACGGCAGGTGACGGAGAACTCGATGAATCTATCCCTGACAAAATGATAGTGATGTCCGTGACTCATTTCGAAGACCGCTTCCGTTTTGTCAGCCGTGCACAGTTAGGAGTGGTAAATGGGTAGTTTGACAGGGAAGTATCGGGCTGTAGTGGTAAGCGTCGATGACCCTAAAGGTCTGATGCGTACACAAATACGTGTTGTCGGCATGATGGATGGGTTACCAGATGCCTCATTGCCGTGGGCAGAAGCTATATTGTCCAATGCAAACACGTTTTCACCATTTCTGCCCGGCGATAAAGTATGGGTAGAATTTCCCTACAATGGGGATTCTCGATGGCCATTGATAATCGGTTATGCACAGGATGCATCCGGTGGCGCTCCCAATGTGCCGCCTGAAGCGTCAGGACAAGGTGAAGGCTATGTACCGCCTGAAGTCGAAGGTGCACCAGCACAACCATCAACCAGCGCCAAAAAAGACTTTATTTCGTCGCGGAACGGACTAATGGAGGTCCGGACGGCGGGCGGAGCCTGGGCCGTTACGCACTTGAAAAGTGGAACAACAATCGGGTTCAACGAGGCCGGGGAGTTATATGCCATTTCTCAAGGTCCGGCATTCATCTCTTCCGCAGGAAATCTCGATATAAAGTCAGGCGCGGATGTCGCCCTGAAGGCGGGGGGAAGTATGGCGATAGAGGCCAGCGGGAATCTATCCATAAAAGCCGCTCAAGTCTCTGTTGACAAGGCTTAAGAAAAGCCCGGCGATCGGGCTTTTCTTTTATAATGGGTTCAATTTTTATCCGTTACCGCACGACGGTTTCTGCGTGATAAACGTCTCAAGCATCTTTTCCGCAATTGCCGACCAGGTGTGACACTGGACCTTTTCAGCATTTTTCACGCGATCAACGCGAGCAATAACCTCATCCCAATCAATCCGCGACTTGATAACCATATGGTTCACCAAAGCCAGGCGATCTGGCGGAAGGCAATCGGGAGGCGTTAATACCAACGCCCCGCACATTGCCGCCTCAAGAACAGTTAATCCAAGGCTTTCGGGATGCGTAACGATAAAAACGTCACTCTTACGCAATTCAGCTGCAAATTCGGTTGCTGGCACCGGCGTCCGTCTGTATGGAGTTACCGAAATATTCCCCGGATCAATGGTAACCAATCCATCATCAGTCAACGTTCTGGCCTCATACGGAACGGTCAGACGCTGAAGGTTCATAAGGATACTTAAGGAGTGATCAAAACCACTAACATCAAATGCAGCGTGGTCTACAAAAATACGCAGAACATCGTCTGTTTTGGTTTCCAGATGGAACAGATCCTGATTCGCTGCCCATCCAACATGTTTGTTAAAGCGATTATGACGCTCTAACCTGCCGGGATTATCCAGGTACCGCCAGGTATCATCGCGGACAGTAAAAGTAATATCAACTGGTGCTGAATCCAGCATAGAACCGTCGTATACCTGAGCTACCCATCCAGTGAATCGACGACGCAGTTGCACGCCTATTTCCCTGGGCACCGTAGTAAAATACCGCAATCCTGGCGCTAAAATGGCTTTCGCAGAACACGAGAGCGCAGCGGTCAACACAGCTTCAACATAATCCTCCGGGCTTTCGACGCCGGGAGAATATGGACGATGGTATTGCAATGTTACCCCAGCCTCACTAAAGGCGCAGGCCAGGTTGTAAGCCCACATTTCCGTATATGTTTTCACATCACTGATAGCTTCAAATTTTCGCCCAATGATCAGGATGTTCATCGGCTTTTCCTCATTCCATTGCATTAATAATCCTCTTGCCAGTCAGCACCGGCATAGTTATCAAACCGTGAGTATTGGCCGTTAAAAGCCAATCTCACCGTGCCAATTGGGCCATTTCGTTGCTTTCCGATAATTACCTCGGCAATGCCCTTCATTTCGCTATCCGGGTGATAAACTTCGTCGCGATACAGAAACATGATCAGGTCTGCGTCCTGCTCAATTGCTCCTGATTCACGTAAATCTGAATTTACCGGTCGTTTGTCCGCACGCTGTTCAAGCGATCGATTAAGTTGTGACAATGCCACCACCGGTACTTGTAATTCCTTCGCCAACGCCTTCAGTGAGCGAGAAATCTCGGCAATCTCCAGCGTTCGGTTATCTTGCAGCTCGGGGACGCGCATAAGTTGCAGGTAGTCGATCATAATCATGCTCAAACCACCATTTTCTTTATAAACACGACGAGCGCGGGAACGTAGCTCTGTCGGCGTCAGGGCGCTTGAGTCATCAATAAAAATATTCTGCTTGTCCAACAGAATCCCCATTGCGCCAGAAACCCGCGCCCAATCATCGTCGTTAAGTTGCCCCGTTCTAATACGAGTCTGATCAACGCGTGCAAGAGAAGCAAGTGAGCGCATCATCAGCTGGTGGCTCGGCATCTCAAGGCTAAAAACCAATACGGGCTTATCGTTACGAACTGCGGCATTTTCGACGAGATTCATCGCAAACGTGGTCTTCCCCATAGATGGGCGGGCGGCGACAATGATGAGATCGGACGGCTGAAGTCCTGCCGTCTTCTTATTGAGATCGGTAAATCCGGTATCAATCCCCGTTACACCATCATGCGGTCGCTGAAACAACTCTTCTATGCGAGATACCGTTGCATCGAGAATGCTGGCGATATCTTTTGGACCACTACCGCTCTTTTGTCGTTTTTCAGCTATTTCAAAAACGCGGCGCTCGGCCATATCCAGCAATTCATTGCTGCCCCTGCCATCCTGCGCATATCCAGCTTCGGCTATTTCATTTGCGACGGAAATCATTTCACGAACAACCGCGCGTTCACGAACGATATCCGCATAAGCACAAATATTTGCCGCGCTGGGCGTGTTCTTTGACATCTCCGCAAGGTACGCAAAACCACCGGCGCGTTCTAATTTACCGTTCTGTTCAAGTGCTTCAGCAAGTGTTATCAAATCAATCGGTTTGCCATGACTTAATAACCTCTCCATCTCACTGAAAATTTCACGATGAGCACTGGTATAAAAATCATCAGCAACTATACGATCTGCCACTTCATCCCAGCGGCAGTTATCAAGCATTAAGCCACCAAGTACAGCTTGTTCTGCACTAAGGGAATTTGGCATGGATTCAAGAGGGGATGCAGACATTAGCACTCCATCCAGGCGTGCTGAATGTCAGATATAATCGGCATACTCAAATCACTCCTAACGATATGAGTCATCACCAGAAAATCAGGATTAATTCGCCGGACTCTTCCCGGCTGTCACACCGAATCGCCAGGATGGTGAGTCCCTGAATCCGCTATCCTACCAACGGTGACTTGCACATTCCGGCTACCTGGTTTGTTGCCTGAGCTAGGGGAAATGGTAACCCCTTTAACGTCACCAGACCGCTAACGACGCATGTGCCAGACGCCGTGTTACAACCAAATATGGTGGCCCCTACCGGACTTGAACCGGTGACCGTGCGATTATGAGTCGCCAGCTCTAACCACTGAGCTAAAGGGCCGGATTACTGCCAATTTTGCTTACGCTTTTATTTCACCGGAACAAACGGAACAGCGGTATTACTGGTCATATACTGCGGTAATGTACCGTTCCATTTGTTGATCGCTTCCAACTCCATAACACCGGGGTTCTGGCGCAGAGCTTCACCACGTAAACGAATGGCATCAGCTTCGGCCTGGGCTTTTGTGCGAATAGCATCAGCCTGTCCGGCAGCTTCCGCGCGCAGCATGTTGGCCTCTGCTTCACGTTGTTTGACCTCTTGCTCGCGTTGCAGGGTTTTTTGGTTTGCCGTGACTTTGGCGTTAATACTGTCAATAACTGTTGGCGGGTATTCTGGCTTACCTACATAAGAGAGGCTCATCACCTGAATGCCGATTGGCGTCATTTCTTCCTGAATGTCTTTAAGGGCTGCATCAAGCAATTCAGATTTGCCACCGTCGATAAATTTGTCGGTGGTCATTTTGCTGGCTAACCGGTTCAGAGCATCTGCAACCTTCTGGCGTAGATCGGTATCAGTAATATCATCTACACCTTTGCGATAGGTCTGAAATACCGTTGTGACTTTTGCTGGATCAACCTTGTAGGCTACGCCGATGTGGTAACCAATGGTTGTTCCGTCGCTCATCTGGAAGCTGAACGGCTCATCGTATGTCTTCATTTGCTTAAAGGTCGGGAAGATATAAACTTCAGTATTCAAGCCTGTCCAGTAGCGACCAACGCCAACTACTTCACCGATACCTTTATCATCCCCCAGCTTATTTACTTTGATCCCTACGTTACCTGGCTCTACCCGATCGCATCCGGTCAGACATAAAGAACCCAAAATAATCGCTGCACTAATCAACGTTTTTTTCATTAATTAATTTCCTGGTTTTTTCACGAAAAAAGACTACTGCGAAAGCCGGGTAAATGAGCGCGAGAAGGACTCCCAACAATACAAGTATTGTGCTGTTAGATGAGATCATATTTGGCAAAAGCCAAACATACAGAACCAGTGACACAATCAAACAGAGGACGGCATAAATATATAACCGCACCCATAGCGTTCGACATTTGTTCGGATTGTTCTGCATCCTCTCACTCCATTATTTAACGAATAAAAAAGCTTCGGTGCCGGGTGCCTCCCGGTGTCCTTTGGCTGGTTATCCACCGTGGACGGGGAAGCAAGGAGAAATAATGGACAGATATAACCATTTCCCCGCGTGCGCTTAGCCGCATTCACCGCAACGGAAAGAGCATTCTTGGTGGACCTGTAGATTGGGATATGAACCCGTTACAGGAGAATGCTCTTACCTGTTACGTGCTCCGTTTCGTGGAGCTAACGGCGGGTGATCGGGCCGCACCATGCTGGACTTATTTCAGCGTTATGCTCATGCCAGAGAATCAAACTGTGATGGTCGGTGCTGAACTCCGACACAGGGTTGTAGCAAGCCCCGCAAAGCGCGCACTACTGTAGTTGCGGCACATCAGCCTGTGCATTCACCACAATGTTGAGAACACTGGTTGTCACGCTGCAACGCAACATTTATTCGTAGATTGGGATATGACCCCGTTACGCCAGTGTTCTCAACGTTGTAGTGCCGGTTACGGTTCCGGCCAGGCCTCTTCCTCAACGGGGTGTTCTCCATACGGACTACCGTTTATTGGTCGTTCCTGCGGTTTATGTTGTGAAGCCAGATGCTTATCTTCTGGTTGCTTCAAAGAGCTGCACTTCCTCACAACGGTAAGGGTACTTCGTAGGGATTCGAACCCTCTGCCAAGCTCGGCGATCTCCGACGTCGCAAAATACCCTTACCTGTTGTGCTGGTGCCGATTAACGGATTCGAACCGCTGACATCCTGCTTACAAGACAGGCGCTCTACCAACTGAGCTAAACCGGCATTGGCGATGGTGGATGGATTTGAACCATCGACCCGTTGATTAACAGTCAACCGCTCTAACCGCTGAGCTACACCATCACTTGCCGGGTACGTCTCCGGCGAGGGCTTCCACCTCCGTATGCTTTTCGGCGCACCGCGCCCTGGCTGCAATTCGGTAACAGGGGATGCATAACCCTGGCTTCCAGCGTGATTAGCGCTTTCAGCATGACGGGATATACCCGTAAATTCGTGGAACTGTACCCAAAGTGCTGTTAAGCACCGCTGTTACGCTGAAAAGAAGACGCAACAGGAAAGGACGCTGACCAACAGATGGCCCCTTCTCGTTCATCTGGTTAATCACACCAGCGCCCTTACCTGTTGTGCCTCCCCGTTCCCTAATACACAGACGGGGACACTCTGCGGTCGATTTTTTGACGGGGGACGACTCATACCCCGTGGCGTCTGGCTTCTTAGGCCGCTACCATCATCAGATCATCGTTTGCATTTACTTTAATGGTCAGTTTCTAAACCGCCGCAAAGTCGCTAACCATGACGAAAACCCTGAAAAAAACGCCCACCCGAAGATGGGCAAACTGGAAGCTCGTAACGCACTTCGGCGTTGCCACTTAGGCGCATGGTCAACCTGGCAACTCGGTGGTTTGTCTGGGAGGACTAGGGCCAGCCATGCTTACCGCCGCGCCTGTCGCGGCTAACAGCTAAATCGCTCTATAAATAACGATTCATTGAGGCGATATTACACTAATAAATTTATTAGAGCAATATACCTAAGACGTCATGAGCAACACCTCGAGTGTCCCCCTTACAAGACACAGAACGTCTGGCAAAAAGAGGTTCCACTCTGAAGCCATTGTCATGATAAAGCTCTCTGATGTTTGGCGCGCCACTGTTAGTAATGAGAACCTTTGCACCTCGGCGATGAGCATCCGTCAACAGAGACACCAGGCGTTTTTGCTCTTCAAACTTAAAGTCATGACCGGAATAGTTCGTGAATCCCTCTGTATTTGGAAGCGGTTCATATGGCGGATCGCAAAAAATGACATCTCCTTCTCCGGCAGCTTCAATCACCGCAGCAAAATCACCACATACAAACTCAGAACGCCCTTCCGCACCGAGGAAGGCTTCCATCTCCTGTAATGGGAAATACGGAGTTTTATACTTCCCATAACCGACATTGAACTCACCTGCCTGGTTGTAACGCGTCAATCCGTTAAAACAATGTCGGTTCAGGAACAAAAACGCCGCTGCGCGATGTAAATCATCATAGACTTGTTTGTTAAACGCATTCCGTACTGCCAGGTATCCTTCCTGTGTGTTGTAGTCCTGGAAAAACCGATGCGCCAGTGTGATAAGTGAATGCGCCTCGCGTTGCAGAGTCTTGTAAAAGTTAATCAGGTCAGCATTCACATCATTTAGCAGATTTTCCTGGTATCCGGCATTCGTGAAGACAGCTCCGCCACCGACAAAAGGTTCGATCAGGCGCTTCCCTTCTGGCAAATAGCGAAAGATTTGTTCCAGAACACCAAATTTTCCACCAGCCCATTTGAATATGGACCGTTCGAATTCTGCCGCTGGTTTAACTTTTCGCTCTTTTGTTTCACGCCCTTCATTCTGCCGACATGCAGCCTTGGTAATCCGGTCGCCAATCCAGCGCATTACTGGTATCGCCATACTATTGCCGATCGCTTTGTAACGCGGTCCGTCAGTTGCAAGCATCGCGGCCTCTTCTTCGCTTAAATCTGGATAGTGATTGCGCAGATATGCCAGTTCATCTGAAGAAACTTTTTTACGCTTTTCCGTAGGGATCAATGTATGTCCATCAGGAAAACCTTGTAGCCTTTCACATTCGACAGGGGTAAGACGGCGCATTCTACCGTCGCCGAGCAATACAATTGGTGCTTCATGGTTACATGTCAAAGTTGGTGCCGAATTATCGGTTTTTATCTCAGCCCCTCCTTGCCCATGTGCCATGGCAACTATGTTTGTATCATCGCAAGATCTGATAGCGATGTTTGAAGTATATCTGGTAGTTTCCTTCCCCTCGCCTCTGCTCGGCGCAATATTCCGGCGCACGCCTTCGAACTCAAAAAGTACCGTTGCGGGATCGAGGTCTGTTCGAGCGCTTGCGACAACAAACACGCGTCGGCGTCGTTGTGCCACTCCGAAGTATTGGGCATCAAAGATTCTCCAGGCCACTTTTCGCTGCGGTCCATAAATACAACCACACTGCGGCCACTTTGGAGCATGGCAACCGGTTTTGACATCCCACCGCCAGAACGCGTTACTTTTTCCTGATTCAGGTCGATCACCTGGTTCGAATGGCGCATCTTCTCCAGCCAATCCGGCAAGGAAACATCCGAAGGCGTTATCTGCCGATGACAAGACTCCTGGGACATTTTCCCAGACGATAACTGCTGGTTTGAGAAATGACTCAGCCCGTTTGTCGTCAATTGCATTTGCAAGCTCCACATACTTTAAAGTTAGCGCGCCACGCTCATCATCAAGCCCACCACGTAATCCCGCGATACTGAATGCCTGACAAGGTGTTCCCCCGACGAGCACATCAGGGAATTCGATTTCCCCTGCCAGGACTTTTTTGGCAAGTTTTGTCATGTCGCCAAGATTGGCGACATGGGGCCAACGGTGCGCAAGAACGGCAGATGGAAAAGACTCGATTTCTGCAAACCACACCGGACGCATACCCAACGGTTCCCAGGCAATACTCGCGGCTTCAATTCCACTGCAAACAGATCCATAGCACAGCTCTTTCACTGCTTAGCCTCTCCACCAAGGGCATTTACCAGAGCATCAACCAGGCACGAAATTTCACTGGTCAACAGGAAGAAATCTGCGTCCAGTCGCTGCGCAACATCTTCACTATCAATATCAGAGTTCTGCTCAAGCAATTCATCCGCAAATTTGACGCTGGTAAGGCTGAAGTTATGGTCCAGTGTAAATTTAATGCGGTTCTGCCAGTCGAGTGCCAACTTAGTGACGAGCTTGCCAGCTTCCAGGTGTGTGGAAATTTCATCGCTTCCCAAATCCTGCTTTTTCACCCGGGCAATACCGCCATCCTCAAGCACTGCCTTAAGTTCTGCCGCATCCCCCATTTGAAATCCCTGTGGAGCACTACCATCACGTACCCAGTCGGTCAGCGTTAATTCAATGGGATTTTCAACACTCAGGGGAACAACAGGAAGAGAACCCAGAGACTTACGCATAAGCGCGAGCATATCCTCTGCCTGCCGCGCGCTAGCATTGATATAGATACGTTTAGTTGAACCGTCGTAGATCGCCTGGATAACAGAAAACTTTGAAAAAGCCCGTGGCAGAAGAGAATGCAGAACTTCGTCTTTCAGGGAGTCCTTCTCTGTTTTCTTCAGTTTACGCGCTTGTTCTTGCTCAAGTTTTTCAATTTTTTCTTGAATAGCTCGCTGGATAACCGGCGGGGGAAGAATTTTTGTTTCGCGCTTTGCTTCAACAAGGATAAAACCATTTCCATGCATAGCGATAACTTCGGAATTATCACCAAATGGCGATACAAAACCGAACTTGGCCATATCCTGACTACCGCATGGCGTGAAAAGGATCATTTTCTTTTTATCTTCTAAGTCGGTCAGATCCGCCTCACGAGAAAGTTTATAAATAGTAATGTTTTTCCAGTGCTTAAACATGTTGTAACCCTTGAATATCAACCACAGAAAGCTCGTCTTTGTAGAAAAAGGCCAGGTTGTGGCACCCCCTCGTTTGAGCGTATGAGCTGGGACCAATTTCGTTCTTCCAGACAAATGGCTTCAAATCCGTACGGCGAAGCATAAAAACGCGATTTGTTCCGCTCTGATTCCCAATGAGGCAAAAGCCTTCTTTCACCTTGATAGCCTGCAAGTTGTCGAGTTCACCGCTGGTTACACGGCTATCGAACTCCTTGCGGCTTATTAGCTCCATCTGCATCTGACGACTCCAAACAAATGCCCATTGAAGGGCGATGGCTGAATGGTATCGAAAACACGACACAAAAAACAATATTTATTAGAGCAACTTTTTAATAAGTAAACGCCATGTAGACCACAAACAACCTAAGTTAAAATAACGAAAATCAGAGCAAATCATTGGTGATAACGTGGCAAGTATTGCAACAAAAGACAGCATTTGTTCGGGGCACGGAGGATTCCCATCCAGGCCTCCCGTAGAGAGCGAACCACTACTTAAAGTCAACGGAGTCGAAGTGTTAGTTGATGGTAAGCAATATGCACAGCATACCGATGGGAACAGCACGCACGGCGGGCAAGCTATATCAACCAGGGCATGGTTTACCGTCAACGGGAAAGGGATCGTATGCGTTGGTGATCCTGTTTCATGCGGCTCTACCGTTGCAGCCGGAGACGGCCTGGTTCAGGTAAGTTAGGAGATATCATGCTGGAAAAAGACTACCAGTTATCCGCATATAAAAAATTGGCCGCCGCCGGTGGGATGAAAACACCTGGTGCCATAACATCGGCACGAAACAGTGCTAACACAGCAAAACTGCTTGCAGAAGAATTGACCGGATTAATTCTGGATACAATTGTCTATCCCGACACTATTACCAGCTATGTTTCAACGATCAGAACAACCGCAACCGGTTTAACGAATATTGGAGGGCTGGCAACTCAGCACGCGGACCTGTTGGCTGGTTATGCTGATCTGTCAATGCTCCTTCAACTCGATATTGGTTGGGATGTTTACTGTCGTGCTAATGAGCGAGAAGTTTCAGAACTGCCGATCTCTATTGCCATTGGTGACGCGACTACAACGAAATCGCTTGAGGACGCTGTAAATGCGCTTAATACGTCGAGTTTAGTCGCTGCTATGGGGGACATTAACCAGACCCTTAACACAGGCTCAGGAAGCTCGTCAGGCTCTGATTCAGGTGGCGGCGCAGTCACTCCCCCACCAGCACTGACAGAACAACAAGTTGAAGCACTGAAGGAAGCAACTGAACAATTTGGTGCTTTTTTCGACCAGACAACAGTACCGGTAGCAGCATTGCAACAGCAGTATGAACGAGCGAAGGAAAGCGCCAGCGTAGCCATAACTGCTTATAACCATGCTATCGGAACCGCGCTGGCGGAAGCATCAGCAAATAAGGCCAGCACCGCCAGCGCAGTCGCAGCTTTGGTTCCTGATTCTGTTCTTGATGAATTAAACAAGGCGACACTTTAACAAAGGACTTCACAGATAATTTTTCTTCAGGAGGAAGAAATGTCGTTTTTTTCAACGTTAAAAACAGCTTTGTCTTTGAAGGAGAAACTTGCTGTTACTGGTGTTCTTGTCCTGATTTGCGCACTTGTTGGTGCTGGGTTTGCATGGGAACGTTATCAGTTAAAGCAAGCCTTGGAAAAAATTGGCAGCCTTGATCAGGCTGTTAAGGAGCGCGATAAGTCAATCAGTGATCTTAACCAGACCATTGAGACGATGAATAAAGCGGATCAACATTTTCACAGCCAGGAAGTGAAAAATGAATCAGAACAAGCGAAGTATGCAGACAGACAAATGGAACGAAAAGCTGAAGTTCAGAAACAACTGGTTGCGTCGGGTAGTGTTCGCCAGCGCATTCCTGTTGACACTCAGCGGTTGCTCCGGGAGTCGATCAGCGAATTTAACGCCGACGCCGACAAAGGTTAATCACCCTGCCCCCAAAAGTGCGTTTATGTGCAGGATGCCAGAGTTTAGCAGTGAATATTTTGATGATCTGCCAGCCTATATCCTTGATACAGAAACGATGCTGATGGGGATTAACAGGAAGAATCGCAACGTTAATGATTACAACCGCGCTATCAGCGGTAACTAAAAGGGATTTTTATGTCCGATAAAGTAACAGTAAAGCAAACTATCAACAAAGCGACTTCAATCTACAAAATTGAGCAAATCACTGTTGGCAAGCCAGGATCTGAACAATACCGTCATGCTTTCGAGCTTGCCGATCAGCTTGGTTTAAAACACCCGGATTGCATCGAGCATGTATTTCCGACCTATGCTGATGAGCAATGCACTCATGTTCTTACCGAAGAGGATTTTTTCAGCACTGAAGAACGTGAAGGCGTTGATCGCTGCATTGGTGTGATTTGCTCTTCAGTGAGTTATGAGTTATTCCCTAATGTCCATGAAAATGGTGGTATTGGATACCAATTCCTGTACGAAGGCGATGAGCTTAAATGTTATGAACATGGCCTTCTCATCGAAAGCGTAGAATAATACGGCTTCCTTCCAACCGGCTTTGTTGGCCGGTTTATTCAACTTATCCACAGCATAGATCCAATAAACAGATCCTAAAGAGAACCTAGTAAGATCCAAAGAAGATCCCGGATCGCTGTAAGCCGCGTCATTTCTGGCCTGAAATGGGATCAACATTGACTATACGCGATTTTATGTTGACTGTGCACGATTTATTGTTGACTGCACGCGATTTATTGTTGACTATACGCGACAGAAACATTGACTGTACGCGATTTTAGAGTCTGAATATTCACAGCTGTTGATAACAGCCATCCAAATTGACGTCAGGCCGCGCCACACATGGAGAAACCACGATGCCGGAAGAAAGTAAAGGCTTCCTTAGCGTTGAAGAAGTTGCAGGAAATACAGGAGAAATCCACAGCCTGAAGCCCAATAACAACAGCACTATACAACCCATCGCTTTGTTGCGTTTAGGTGTGTTTGTGCCAACCTTAAAATCTACCAATGTGGCGCTACGTCGCGGATCGTCAGTTACAACAAACACAACGAACGCAACTGAAGAACTATCAAGCCTCAAAATTGTTGAGCAGGAAGGCTATGAGGGAATTGAAATTCATGGTCCACGCCTGGATATGGATACTGATTTTAAGGTGTGGGTGGGCATAACCTCCGCGTTGTTTGACTATGCACCTGATGATGACGGTATAATCACCCTGCCATTCTCCGAGTTTGCCGATCGATGCGGCTATCCACGTAAGCGCCTTTCAAAGGCGTTCCGTAAAAGTATTGATGACTCTCTGACACGCATTCAGCAGACAGTTGTCAAATTCCGCTTCCCGGCGGCAAAAGGTCATCTCAATAACATTAACGTCAACTTGTTGGCATATAGCAGCCTGAATACTGAGCTTGATGTTATCGAGATCCAGCCGCAGAAACAGCTATCTGAACTTTACTATGTTGACTATAAGCGAATCCTGAAGCTGAAGATGCTGGATAAACTAGGGCGCAAAGAGACGGCCAAGGTACTGTATACATTCTTTGAGGCTCTACCCGCCAACCCGGCACCTGTCAGCATTGAGCGCCTTAGGGCGAGGCTTAATCTCAAATCATCCGTTAGCGTGCAAAATAGCGTTATCAGAAAAGCCATGAAAGATTTGGAAGCTATTGAATATCTTAAATTTTCAGAGATAAAAAACGGCAGGAAAATCGGCTTCCAGATCCATAAGCGCAATCCATAATATTGACTATATGCGATAGCGAGAAGTTGACTATAGGCGACATTCGTTGACGCTGGTGGATTTTTGCTGGCGTCAATATTCTGCAAGTCGCTATTGAGATGGCTTTTAGGGCCATTTCATCGCGTATAGTCAACGTTTCTCCCGACAATATCTTACATAGTCGATCTTTGGTGGAGTTAAATCGACTACAGTCAACTTTTGACTGTAGTCACATCGCGCATAGTCAACTATTCACATTAACCTTCGCGCATAGTCAACATTTGCGCGGTTCTCATCAAGCAGTGGTATTGATATGCAAGAAGAAAAACAATACTACCTCTATGTTCTGGTGCCGGAGAACGGAGATACTTTTAAAATCGGCATTTCATGTGGTCCATTGGCACGGTTTAAAGGGCTACAAGTGAGTCCCGATTTTGCGCTTTCACGGGTCTATCGTGGTACGCGTTTGGCAATGGTTAATCTTGAGCGAGCTTTACACGCAACCTTTTTCCCCTGGAATGCGCCGTGGGAGAAAAGCGCCGGTGGCGGGCATACTGAATGGTTTACACGAGAGTGTCTTGATAAGGTTTTGGCTCATATCGAATATCTAAATGATATGTGGGGAGGGATTCTCAAGCGCATTAAGTCGAATGATTTACTTCAGCGTCCAGTAGATGCTGCTTGCTCTTTCGAAAAAGAGCTGGATGTTACTTCTATCGTGACTTTCAAAGATGACGCAGGAATGAGGGACGTGGCTTATGTCTCCATATCTGGCTATGAACCGGACGCGATCCGCGCTCAATGTGAATTGCTGAAAGCAATGTTTATGCTTCGGACTAAATATCCCTGGGAGACAGGGCGGGTGTGCTTCCCTATGGAAGAATTAACCGCCACCATTGATTCCCTGCTTTACCACGATAATCCAGAGAAGTTTTTTAGCCTTTTAGCCGGTAATGGGCTTAACTGTGTGTCCGGGCTGGGGCGAAGTAGAATCCAACATGCCTCGCTCTTCGGCCCCTTCTTTTACGATCGACACGGGTACTTTGAGGCTGAACTTCCGGCTCTTACGCGTGCTATAGATACTATCGATTTCGAACGATTATTCGCTGCTCTTAGCAAATAACACTGATGCCCCTGAACGGGGCTTTTTTGTGCCCTCCTTGTAACTCTCAATCGTGCAAAATGAACCAAACATGCAGAGAATGCTATGTACAAGCATCTACGCATACATTATTATTTTATGTAGCATTTTTAATTAAATTCAAAAATACAGCATAAAGGATGACTTTCGATGAGTGATTCCAGCCAGCTTCACAAGGTTGCTCAAAGAGCAAACAGAATGCTCAATGTTCTGACTGAACAAGTACAGTTGCAAAAGGATGAGCTACACGCGAACGAGTTTTACCAGGTCTATGCGAAAGCGGCACTGGCAAAATTGCCTCTACTGACTCGAGCGAACGTTGACTATGCCGTGAGTGAAATGGAAGAAAAGGGTTATGTTTTCGATAAACGCCCTGCTGGCTCTTCAATGAAATATGCGATGTCAATTCAGAACATCATTGACATATATGAACATCGCGGAGTGCCAAAATACCGGGATCGCTACAGCGAAGCGTATGTGATTTTCATCTCCAATCTTAAAGGCGGTGTGTCAAAAACTGTATCGACGGTTTCTCTGGCGCATGCAATGCGTGCTCACCCTCATCTTCTGATGGAAGATTTAAGGATTCTGGTTATTGACCTTGATCCGCAATCTTCAGCAACGATGTTTTTAAGCCATAAACACTCTATTGGTATCGTAAACGCAACATCTGCACAGGCTATGTTGCAGAATGTAAGCCGTGAAGAGCTGTTAGAGGAGTTTATTGTTCCTTCTGTTGTACCTGGGGTTGACGTTATGCCTGCGTCGATTGACGATGCCTTTATTGCATCCGATTGGAGAGAGCTGTGCAATGAGCATCTACCGGGTCAGAACATCCATGCCGTCCTGAAAGAAAATGTGATTGATAAGCTGAAGAGCGATTATGACTTTATCCTCGTTGATAGTGGTCCTCACCTTGACGCCTTCCTGAAAAATGCTTTGGCCTCGGCCAATATACTGTTTACACCTCTGCCGCCTGCAACGGTTGATTTCCACTCATCGCTTAAATACGTTGCCCGCCTTCCTGAGTTGGTGAAACTCATTTCGGATGAAGGCTGCGAGTGCCAGCTTGCGACTAACATTGGTTTTATGTCCAAGTTGAGTAACAAGGCAGACCATAAGTATTGCCATAGCCTGGCTAAAGAAGTGTTCGGTGGGGATATGCTCGATGTCGTCCTCCCTCGCCTTGACGGTTTTGAACGCTGCGGCGAGTCTTTTGACACTGTTATTTCAGCTAACCCGGCAACGTATGTTGGTAGTGCTGATGCATTGAAGAACGCGCGAATTGCTGCGGAAGATTTTGCAAAAGCAGTGTTTGACCGTATTGAATTTATCAGATCTAACTGAGGAGTAAGAAACCCCCATGTCAAAGAAAAACAGACCAACAATTGGGCGAACCCTTAATCCTTCAATATTAAGCGGATTTGATAGTTCTTCAGCCTCTGGCGATCGAGTCGAGCAGGTATTCAAGTTATCTACTGGTCGCCAGGCCACATTTATCGAGGAGGTAATTCCTCCGAACCAGGTAGAAAGCGATACCTTTGTTGATCAGCATAACAACGGGCGTGACCAGGCATCTCTTACGCCAAAATCATTAAAAAGTATCCGAAGCACTATTAAGCATCAGCAATTTTACCCTGCAATAGGTGTTAGACGGGCTACAGGGAAAATTGAAATTTTGGATGGTTCCCGGCGTCGAGCTTCTGCCATCTTAGAGAACGTGGGGTTGCGGGTTTTAGTCACGGACCAGGAGATCAGCGTTCAGGAAGCGCAAAATTTAGCGAAAGACGTTCAGACAGCATTGCAGCACAGCATTCGAGAAATAGGTCTGCGTTTGATGCGAATGAAAAATGATGGGATGAGTCAGAAGGATATTGCAGCCAAGGAAGGGCTATCTCAGGCGAAGGTCACACGTGCTCTCCAGGCAGCGAGTGCTCCGGAAGAATTAGTCGCCCTTTTCCCTGTGCAGTCGGAATTAACCTTTTCGGACTACAAAACGCTTTGTGCTGTTGGCGACGAAATGGGGAACAAGAATTTAGAGTTTGATCAGCTTATTCAAAACATATCCCCGGAAATAAACGACATCTTATCCATTGAAGAAATGGCCGAAGATGAAGTTAAAAATAAAATCCTGCGCTTGATAACAAAGGAAGCCTCACTACTCACGGATAAAGGTTCTAAAGATAAGTCCGTAGTTACTGAATTATGGAAATTTGAGGACAAGGATCGCTTTGCAAGGAAGCGCGTGAAAGGCCGTGCATTTTCTTATGAGTTTAATCGACTCTCAAAAGAGTTACAGGAAGAACTCGACAGGATGATTGGGCATATCCTTAGAAAGAGCCTCGATAAAAAGCCGAAGCCTTAAACTTTCGCCATTCAAATTTCACCATTAAATTACTGTTTTTAAAGTAAATACTTCTAAAATTTCAAGGTGAAATCGCCACGATTTCACCTTGGATTTTACCTTCCTCCCCTCCTCCCGAAAAAAATAAAAAAATTGCTTGTCACGAGAAAGTCAACAAGTGACTTTCAATAAAATCTCTTCCGAAAAGGGATTCACACAAGTGCCTTGTGTTTAAGGAAGAGTAAATTGAGTAACTTACGCGAATACCAGAATCGTATTGCAGATATCGCAAAACGCTCTAAAGCTGTGCTTGGCTGGGCAAGCACTGCGCAGTTCGGTACTGATAACCAATTCATTAAAGATGATGCCGCGCGTGCCGCATCTATCCTTGAAGCTGCACGTAAAGACCCGGTTTTTGCGGGTATCTCTGATAATGCCACCGCTCAAATCGCTACAGCGTGGGCAAGTGCACTGGCTGACTACGCCGCAGCACATAAATCTATGCCGCGTCCGGAAATTCTGGCCTCCTGCCACCAGACGCTGGAAAACTGCCTGATTGAGTCCACCCGCAATAGCATGGATGCCACTAATAAAGCGATGCTGGAATCCGTCGCAGCAGAGATGATGAGCGTTTCTGACGGTGTTATGCGTCTGCCTTTATTCCTCGCGATGATCCTGCCTGTTCAGTTGGGGGCAGCTACCGCTGATGCGTGCACCTTCATTCCGGTTACGCGTGACCAGTCCGACATCTATGAAGTCTTTAACGTGGCAGGTTCCTCTTTTGGTTCTTATGCTGCTGGTGATGTTCTGGACATGCAATCCGTCGGTGTGTACAGCCAGTTACGTCGCCGCTATGTGCTGGTGGCAAGCTCCGATGGCACCAGCAAAACCGCAACCTTCAAGATGGAAGACTTCGAAGGCCAGAATGTACCAATCCGAAAAGGTCGCACTAACATCTACGTTAACCGTATTAAGTCTGTTGTTGATAACGGTTCCGGCAGCCTACTTCACTCGTTTACTAATGCTGCTGGTGAGCAAATCACTGTTACCTGCTCTCTGAACTACAACATTGGTCAGATTGCCCTGTCGTTCTCCAAAGCGCCGGATAAAGGCACTGAGATCGCAATTGAGACGGAAATCAATATTGAAGCCGCTCCTGAGCTGATCCCGCTGATCAACCACGAAATGAAGAAATACACCCTGTTCCCAAGTCAGTTCGTTATCGCGGCTGAGCACACGGTACAGGCGGCGTATGAAGCACAGCGTGAATTTGGTCTGGACCTGGGTTCCCTACAGTTCCGCACCCTGAAGGAATACCTGTCTCATGAACAGGATATGCTGCGTCTTCGCATCATGATCTGGCGCACTCTTGCGACCGACACCTTTGACATCGCTCTGCCGGTTAACCAGTCCTTTGATGTATGGGCAACCATCATTCGTGGCAAATTCCAGACTGTATATCGCGACATTATTGAGCGCGTTAAATCTTCTGGTGCGATGGGGATGTTTGCTGGTGCTGATGCAGCATCTTTCTTCAAACAGTTGCCGAAGGATTTCTTCCAGCCAGCCGAAGACTATATCCAGACTCCGTATGTTCACTACATCGGTACCCTGTTCGGTAACGTGAAAGTGTACGAAGTACCTGCTGGTATTTGTAAGAACTTAACGACAGAGAACATTCAGTTCAGCTCGATGGATGTGCTGTGCTACGTCCGTGATGAAAATCCGGGTAAAGCAGGCTTCGTGACTGGTGATGCTGTCCCGGCGATCCCGTTCCAGCATCCGACCACTCCGGCGCTGGTCAACCGTACCACACTGTGGGGTTCGGCTATCAACGATATGCACCCACGCAACGGCGCTGATTACTTCACTCGTGTAACGCTGACAATGGCCAAAAAAGGCGGGCTTAACTTCATAAGCGGCGACACGATTGATGCCGGTGACTCTGAGTAATCAGGGGAAGTTCTCCGTTTAACATAGCGCCCCCGTGCGGGGCGCATAACAGGGAAAGTTATGTCTCAATATTCAATTCAACAGTCATTAGGTAATGCATCCGGCGTCGCGGTTAGCCCGATCAATGCCGATGCGACGTTATCTACCGGTGTTGCATTAAATAGCAGCTTGTGGGCTGGTATTGGCGTATTTGCGCGTGGCAAGCCGTTTACTGTTCTCGCTGTTACTGAGTCCAATTACGAAGATGTTCTCGGCGAACCGCTGAAACCGTCTTCCGGCTCACAGTTCGAACCAATTCGTCATGTGTACGAAGCTATTCAGCAAACGTCTGGTTATGTTGTTCGTGCTGTTCCGGATGATGCGAAATTCCCGATTATTATGTTCGATGAATCAGGCGAACCAGCTTACAGTGCGTTGCCATACGGTTCTGAAATTGAACTTGATAGCGGCGAAGCCTTTGCTATCTACGTTGATGATGGTGATCCGTGTATTTCACCTACCCGTGAGTTAACCATCGAAACGGCAACAGCGGACAGTGCGGGCAATGAACGCTTCCTCTTAAAACTGACCCAGACGACTTCGCTCGGTGTGGTAACGACCCTAGAGACACACACTGTGTCTTTGGCGGAAGAAGCGAAAGATGACATGGGCCGCTTGTGTTATCTGCCTACGGCTCTGGAAGCCCGTTCTAAATATCTGCGCGCGGTTGTTAATGAAGAGCTGATTTCGACAGCGAAAGTAACAAACAAAAAATCGTTGGCGTTCACCGGTGGTACCAACGGTGATCAATCGAAAATCTCAACTGCTGCGTACCTGCGTGCGGTGAAAGTGCTGAACAATGCCCCGTACATGTACACCGCTGTTCTTGGCCTGGGCTGCTATAACAATGCGGCGATCACCGCGTTAGGTAATATCTGTTCTGATCGCCTGATTGATGGCTTCTTTGATGTTAAACCGACATTGACGTACACGGAAGCGCTGTCTGCTGTTGAAGATACCGGTTTACTTGGTACCGATTATGTAAGCTGTTCTGTCTATCACTACCCGTTCTCCTGCAAAGACAAATGGACCCAATCCCGTGTGGTCTTTGGTCTGTCTGGCGTGGCGTACGCGGCGAAAGCTCGTGGCGTCAAGAAAAACTCTGATGTCGGTGGTTGGCATTACTCACCGGCTGGTGAAGAACGTGCCGTCATTGCTCGTGCGTCAATTCAACCGCTGTATCCGGAAGATACCCCGGACGAAGAAGCAATGGTCAAGGGCCGTCTCAATAAAGTATCTGTTGGCACCTCTGGCCAGATGATCATCGATGATGCTTTAACTTGCTGCACGCAGGATAACTATCTGCACTTCCAGCACGTCCCATCCCTGATGAATGCAATCAGCCGTTTCTTTGTCCAGTTAGCCCGCCAGATGAAGCATAGCCCTGACGGTATTACTGCCGCTGGTCTGACTAAAGGGATGACCAAACTTTTGGATCGCTTTGTCGCCTCCGGCGCTCTGGTGGCTCCTCGTGATCCTGATGCTGACGGTACAGAACCGTATGTGCTGAAAGTTACGCAGGCGGAATTCGATAAATGGGAAGTAGTCTGGGCCTGCTGCCCGACTGGCGTTGCCCGTCGTATCCAGGGCGTACCGCTGCTTATTAAGTAAGGGAATACAATGAGCAAAAACTTTTTTCAATCCGGGGCATTTTTGGGGAATGGACTGTCCCGTTTCGCTTTGAACTCTGATCCTGTGCAGCTGATGGAGTCTGCCCGAGCAAGCGCCCAACCGCCAACAGATCCGGTTATTAATAATAATCCGGAACCGGCGGCACAGACTAACGATAACGTTCCATCTGACCCGGCTCCTGAGCAAATCCTGGAAGGGAAAGACGGTAAAGAATGGACCGTCGAACAGGCGCACCAGATGATTCTGGAAGCTGCAAATCGAAGTGCTATGCAGAATGCGTTGAGTGATGCGGCCGACGCCGTTTTCGCCTGGGCTGATAGCGGTGATCTGACTTTCGACTCCCTTGATGGTTTTGTTCAGGCTATCGCTGGTATCTCTGACGACGACGACTCCGAAGTTACAGAAGAACAGGACGATGCCTATAACGAAGCATGGGCAAATGTTGCTGACTTCCTCGCAGCATGCGGTGTAGATGATGACCTGATCGAAGCACTGGCTGACGATGAAGACGACGACGCAGCTGCTGATGTTGGTGCCTCTATCGCTGGTTTAGATAGCGACAACCGTGACGAACTGGAAGCGGCGTTTGTTGTTGCTGGCACTTCTGATGAAATGCTGACTGAAGCATTTAAGAAGGTTGTTCGTAACGGTGAGATCAAACTCATCCGTAAACGTCTGCGTAAAAAACGTCTGACTGCGGCTCAAAAATCGGCGCTGAAAAAAGCGCGTCGAAAAGCCCAGACTGGCGCGGCAAAACTTGCCCGCAAAAAGTCAATGAAACTGCGCCGTAAGCGCCTTGGCTAAAGGAGGAGGCCGGGGAACTCCGGCCTTTAACTTGAATGGCTCCTATAGCTTATGGGGTTTACAGCCAGGCTGACGGTGTATCGCCATTTCTGAAAGTTACTTTAACTAACTCTCAGTACCAGGTTACCGGATATATCAGCCAGGGGGCGGCAATGAACATGGCCCAGAATTGGGAAGCGCCGTTTACCGGTATGTCCATGGGATCTGTTTCTGGTGCTCTAGGTGGTTTTGTGCAAGTAGGTACTGAAACAACGTCGGTTGCCCGTTGGAATAGCTTAATGGTTTGGGAAGGGGGGACTCCGCCGACGTTCACGCTGCCTGTAACTTTCATTGCTTTGAACAATCCATTCATTGAAGTTTCAGGCGCTATCGCCGCGTTGACAGCCATGATTAGCCCGGAACTAAAAGCGGCCAATGTTGGTGGTCGAATCCCGGAGCGCGTGACGCTAAACATTGGTCGCCGGATCAACATCACCGATGTCGCCATCCAGGACTTAAGTTTTGATCTCGATGCGCCAAGGGACAGTAATGGATATTTCCTGAAAAACACCGTCAACCTCCAGTTGACCGGTTCTTCGATATATAACAGCTCCGATATTGTTCGGGCGTTCCAGTAAAAGGATTTTATATGGGGCACAATAACACTAAGGGAAACCGTAAATTTATTAAGGGCCGCTATACTGCCAACGCGGCCAAAGGCGAACGACTGGTATCTTCTGAATTCCAGCTCACTTTTGCAGGCCATGAAGATATCAGCGTACTGGTTCGCACGTCGCAAATTCCTGAAATGACCCGCGAGGATGTGGAGGACTATGGTCCGAATGGTGTGAAGTTCAACCAGCACGGTCCAATTCGAAACTCTGGGGAAATCCAGGTCCAGTGCGTGGAGACTATCGAAGGCGATATTCTTCAGTTCATTAAAGATCGCATTGCGGCGAAGGACTATGTTGATATCACGATGGCTGCTACCCCTGAATCCAAATCTTCCGGGGTTAACGCTGTGACAAAAGCTGCTACAACAATTGAAATGTTGGACTGCAAAATCTACAGTGATGCAATCGACTTTAGTACCGAAGATGTGACTGCCGCTGTGCGCCCGTCACTTCGTATCGTCTACAACTGGATTGAGTGGGATTAAGAGTCATCCCTTGTATTTTAAAGCTCCTTCGGGAGCTTTTTTATTTGGAGAGGAAAGGGTGCATTGAGGATACCTGACACACGAAGAGTGACGGGGATCTCTCCCCGCCAGGTCTCTTACCTTTCAGATTCGTAGGCTGTGAAGACAGTGACCTCCGTCTGGCCGGTTCGGATTCGTACCTCGCAGAGGTCTTTCCTCGTTACCAGTGCCGTCACAATGACGGTTAAACAGATGACGATCAGAGCGATTAACATCGCTTTTTGCTGCTTCATAGCCTGCTTCTCCTTGACCTTTTGGTCGGTAAGAGGCTAATCTACGTATGCTAAGCATAGATATGGCCTCAGATTAATGTTAAGCGTCTTGCAGGACGCGTAATGTTATCTGGGGCTTTCTTCTATCTGCTTTTCGGGTAATGCCTGAAGCAGATAGCCTCAAGCACCCGCAACGATTGTATCAATGTCTGGCTTTTTTTCTATAGAAATCACCAGGAAGGGTGAATATCCACATCAGAAGAAATGTTGCAGCAAACATGATCCCTAATGGCCAGACCGCGCCAAAGAAAATCCATACTAAGATCTCCTCTGCTCGTTCTTTGCGGTCGATATCGACAAGCATTTTTCGGCTGATCATGTATACACAGAAGCCAATACAAACATATCCTGCAAAAGCGATCGCTAACTGTAAAAAATCAGATTGCATCTCCGACCTCAAACTGAAAACGCCAGGTGACTCCAGATTAGAGCAATCTATCACCCTCTGAATCCTGCCGGTATACCCCATTGTTCGTTATCTTTATTTTTGGCTAAAACCGCATTAAGAGCTTCGTTTACCGTCATGCAATGCGGCAGATTATCGAAGTTTGATATCCCGCCAATATCAGGAGAACGCTTGTTCTTCAGGTAAGCATATTTCCGCGCTGTCGCCTCTACTTTCTGCTTGAACTCATGTTTTTGAGCGCGTTTTTTGGATAACCGCAGATTGTCAGCCTTTGCTTTTGCCTCAGCGATCCATGAAGTCAGTTTTTTGAGGCTGCTCGTTCCGGCACCGCCGGAAACTGATCTTTTTGTTTTTTTAATTTGTGACTTCTTATTCTTTATTGCCACGTCATCCTGACAGGGGGAGGGGGTATCATTTTGACATGGGGGTGTGGATAAAAAATCAAATAAAGCCAATGTCTTAGCGAGAACAGCTTTAACCTTGGTTGCGGCTGAAGAGATCTTTAATTTGCTTTCAATTAGCGCATTTTTGGCTTGTTGAGCAAAGGCTAAAAAGGATGGTGTAAACCGGTACAGGTTAGCGCGGCGTTCACGGTGATCGCCGATAACAATCTCTACAGACAGGATTCCTTTGTTTACAGCTTCACGGAATGCACGAACGACGGTTGATTGGCTATAACCAGTTTCTGCCGCGATCAGGCGGTGAGGCTTGTGAATGAAGTATTCACAGGTTGTTGCCGCGAGATTTGCACATTGCGACAGGATATGCCCGGCGCTACGGGATAGACCGGAGTGTGTTACAAAGCAGGCCAATTCATAGCCAGAAAAAGTAAAATCGCTCATCGTTATACAGCTCAGGAAAGTGACTTTAGCCAGCATTACAATGCTGGTGGTTCTTACTACGTCTGTTAGCGCGTAGCCGCGACAGGTACCAGCACACCAGCATCAAGCAATCGCTTCATTAGCCACTGCTGACCTTTGCCGGTTATACGAGTCGTGAAAGAAATCCTGCTTCCGTTGCTTGTATCGATCACGGTTTCTTTGAGGGTGAAGTACCCACGGGATATGTATTCTTGTTTGGGGACGTTCCTGCGTTCACCGGTTGCGATCAGAATTCCGTTATCACGCAACCAGGTGAAGAGATAGTTTTGGCCCAGGCCGAGCACTTTGGCATAGTTGCCGATTAGAACCCCGCTGGCGGTAGCAACGCGTTCGGCGAATTCGACTTTAGGTGCATCCATAAGCATTTTTTGCTCCAGCCGTTGCTTTTGCTCTGCCAGGTCGGCAGCCAAACGGAGAGCTTCAGGGAGACTCTGCGGAATAGCAGGTTGTAATCTTCCGGCTCGATAGTCGATAAATGTCTGGTTTACCTTCAGCCGAAATGCGGGAGAAATCCAGCCTGCGTACTCCACAGCGAGCAATTCATGGGCAAAAGTGCCGCCGCCACGGCCTTCGAACGAAACTATGCAATTCTGCATAGTTTCTTTTTCAAGCTCTTCGATGAGCTGTTTGGCTGACAGCGTTCTTAGCCATTGAGCTGGCGCTTTATGGGCACCGAGTCCGCTCGCTCTGTGTAGAGCATTAAGGTTGTAACGGCCAGCGCGGTCGGTCGTAATTTCAACACCACAAATAACAGGCAGAGTGGTTGAAGGATCGACATTTTGATGAAGGTTTGATATATTCATATCCGCATTGAATGTTTGTTGCATTTTTTCTCCAAATTTGCATCAACCTTCAATCACCAGCTCGAAATGGTGATTCTTTGCACTTAGAAAACGAAATTTATTAGAGCAAATTTTTCTAATCCGATCCAGATCGGGTTGGTCGATCTGCTCAGAAACCTGCCAGTTCGCTGGCAGGTTTTTTTGTATAAGGCGTTTTTCAATGTGGATTTGTGGCTGGCTAAAACGAAAAAGGCCACAGGTTTTACCCTGTGGCCTGTTCGGGCGCAACGCGCTGCTGTTACACTGCGGAACTAACGCCCTTCAATGTTGTTATGCAATGTGGAGAAGTGAGGCAATCACTGATGCCAACACAGAACTTGACGCTCCGATGATGACAGGAACAATGATGTTGGTCACAATCCACTTGCAAGCTTTTTGAAGAGTCATTACGAAGCTCCGCACACTTGCAACAGCAACTGCTTGCGGCTATCCTCTTGTTGATCAGACATAAGGAATGCCCTCGCTGGTTGCCTCCATGCAACGTTGTGGCGAGGGTTTTTTCTGTCTGGAGGCTACGCATCCAGGAGTTCATAACCCCCGCATAACGTTGCGCCTCCCCTGAAAAACAGGGTTGGGCATATCGTACACATGCCTGTAATTTATGGCAAATCCTGGTCTGAATACGTTAAGACAAGGACGCCACCGGTTTTAACAAGCCAGCATCAAGTAGCTTGCGAGTTAACCACTGCTGGCCTTTACCCGTTAATTGGGGCGTCAGCCGTATCTGGTAGCCATTTTCATCATCCAGCACCACTTCTTTCACCGTGAAATACCCGGCGTTGATGTACTGTTGGCGCGGTACGTTTTTGCGCGCTCCAAAAGCCATGAGAATGCCATTCTGGCGCAACCATGAGAAAAGGGCGTTTTGCTTAAGTCCAACGACCTTTGCAAAGTTCCCGATCAGGATTCCATTGGCCACTGATACCCGGTCGGCAAAATCGACTTTAGGGGCTGCGGCCACCAGCTGTTGTTCCAACTGCATTTTCTGTTCTGCCAACTCGGCGGCCAGGCGTAGAGCTTCTGGTAATGTTTGGGGGATCGATGGAGTAGGGGAGTTTGCCTGCTGCAATTCTTCCAGTTTGTCGATCAGCGAACGGCGGACAGCTTTTGATTCGCGCGCGGCGACTCGCAGGGCTTGTTTGTAGGTCATGGTTATAATATCTATTTCTGCGCCGTTTTTTTGACCTACGAAAATTTCGTAGGTTTCTCCTTCAAGCTCATCCTTAACTCTGGCAATGAAATCATTGTTGCGAACTGGTTTTTCGCTACATAATTTCCGCGCTTCATTGACCATCTTTAACAGTGTCTGGCTATCGATTGTGTCTCCAGTGTTGGAGATAACATTCACAGCTGGTGATGGCGTAGCTGAAGCAACAGGTGCTGGTTTTTCAACATTCAAATTATTACCGGTCATTCTATGTGCCTCCTTTCTCATTTCTGCTGCCACTGTTGCGTAACGTAGACGTCCTTGTTCAATCAAATAGTCCCTGATCTCGGCTATCAGTAGCCTGTTGATCACAGCCTTATCTGTTCGGGTATAAAAACGCCTGGTTATCATGAAATAGTTGGCTATTGCGCCGGGGATCTCCCGTATCGGCATACAGGTTGTATGCAAAGCGATCGCTTCGGCTATTTCATTCCGGGTGATGAGAGGTTTTTTCATAAAACCCCCTGAACGTCGGCAGAGAAGGGGAGGCTCCAGTAACTAAATGAATTGCGCGAGTTAGTTGAAAAACGGGCAGTAAAAATGCAGGGGCCATCAGGCAATTGAGAGCGTGCTTCGTCTTCAGTTGCTGCGATAACGAAGTGATAGTGGTGTTTTTTACAGGAATAGAAACGCCAGATGAATTCTGGGCGTGCGCAAGGATTGGCATTAACCATAGTTACGGCCTCACTAACAGGTTTAACAACCTGCTACCCGCTGTCAAACAGGTGGCAGGACGTGACAGGGTTGACAGACTGGCGTTAGTGAAACCAGCAGGCCGAAGCCTCCCCATCACGCCCCACCATAATTCGGGCGTAACGCGGTTTACGGACACAAAAATACCGCAATATCGGAAATCTGCGGTTGTCCGCACTAACATTCAGGCTGTCAAACCTGGTCGCAGAATTTGCTACGACGGCGGAACTATAAGCCTGAACGATTAAAAGGTCAATATGATGCGAAAAGATAGCATTCGTGACTTAAAAATACAAATTTATTAGAGCATTAATTGTATAATAAATACACAACTGGATCTAATAACCTCTTTTTTTTAAAGGCGAAAATATGTACCCTAAATGGGTTATAAGGCAGGTGAGATTATAATGAGAAAACTATTACTACCGTTATTATTTATGGCTGGGACTGTTAATGCAGCATCAAGTGTAAAGGAGATTTGTACCGATTATACGAAATACCTTGGGCACGTTTACGGCTTTGCTGTCAGTCAAGACGAATCCATGCGCAAGAAGTTACTTTCAGACATGAAGCGTCTTAAACTTTCTGAAGCGATGGTGCAGCAAGAACTGTATAAAGTCGCAACCAACGAAAATGCTAAATATCAATATTCTCGCCTGTTAAATCCCGACGCAAACGAGATCAATCGAAGCACTTTCGATTATATGGTAAAGGCATGCGAAACCGCTCCTGATTTTGCTATTCCTAGCTGGGGCGTGCTGGTGGCGAGCAATGCCGTTAATAAAGAAGATATTGGAAGAAATGGCATTGACTCAATCAGAAATGCCCCTGGAATGCGCCATCAAAACGTTCAGGGTACGCTTGAAGAGCGGGCCAGGGGGCCGGGTGTAGCTCCATAATTTAATGAATAATATTAAATTCTCTGGACATAGTGGATCTAACAATATGGACTATGCCTATAATATCTAAAATAAAAAGGATAAAAATATGAAATTATATAAGTCATTGTATAGCTTTTTATTAATGTCCTCTTTTCTGCCATTATCAGCAATGGCAGGTTCTATCGTTTGGACGGTAGGAGGTGAGCAAGGGTGGAGAGAAATCTCTGCAACCAATGACGATGGTTACACAATTAACTTTTCTTGTGATGCTGGAGCAAGGGAAGGTTCCGAAGATCATATCGCTGGAAGAAATTTGTATGTAAGCGGAGGAAAAGAGAATGTCGATTTTTCTACACGCGACACAATCTCACGTAAAGCAGATGTAATTACTTTAATTGTTGGTCCGGATAGTTTTAATATTGGCACGCTAAACACTGCTCCTAATCGTAGGGAATGGTATTCTTTTTGGAAGTCTGCCTCAGCCACAAAAGAAGAAAACATGGATGTATATATCGGATCGCGTCGAATTACATCATTCTCTCTTGATGGAATTTCAAGTATTTACAAGGAAGCTAAAAATGATGGGTGTTTAAAGCAAGATGACGGTGAATAAAGTGAAGGATATTAAAAAACTTGCTCTTGGCTCAGTAAGCGATCTCTATAATAGAGATTCAAATATTACTTGGCGTGATAATTTAAGTAAAATAAAAATGCCAGAATATAAATTGGCAAGTGATTTATTAAAATCAGAATATGCTTCTAATAATCTAGTTAGACAGTTGGCAGAACTGCAAAAAAACGCAATCATTCCATCGTATAGAGAACATATGGCAAACTTGCAAGAACAGTTAAGAATAGGACGGCTAGCTCAAGAACAAATAGCAAGATTGAATTTGCAATCGTTAGTTAGTGATTCTGTTAAAAAACAGCTTGCGAACATGACGAGCTTGAGAAGAATAAATAGCAATCATCGTGAATTTCTTGAAATTCTACAGAAACAGGCCAAGGTTTATCCCCCGCATGATGCAAATAAATACATTCAAATGCTAAGGAAGCAGGCAGAAATTGCTATGCCGTTACGAAACCAGTTCGAGATGCTTAATAAGCAAGCTGGTTTAAATAACATGCAAGCAATACTTAATGAATTACGACAAAATGTAAGTCATAAGATAGATTTAAACAATGAAATAAAAGAAATATTAAAACAATATACTTTAACTCAAAAGGCTTCATTACATCAAATAATGGAGCAAGGTCTTTCATCAATTGCACAGGCTTATGTTGAAGGTGCTATTGAAACATCTCACAACGAAAGTGATGTTCAAGACAAAGGATTAAATAAATCCAGTTCGACGTTTATTGACTCATTTAAGGCGCTCCCTCACCCTCTTCAGTTTATTATTATGTGGTTTTTAACAGAAGTGGTGCTTGGTGCCATTGCTGATTATGCAAAAGAACAAATCTTATCGCAAATACACAAGACAGAATCATATTCTGTATCCCTATATGAGGATGCACCAATATCAAAACAAAAATTAATTAAAGAAAACACAGAAATTAAGTGGGAAGATCTCAATGGTTTTAGGTTTATAACTGGTGATAACGTAAGATTACATGTCAGCCCTTCTTTAAATAGTGAAGTGATTGAATGCATTGGCAAAAACACAATTGTTGCTATTTTAGATAAGAAAGATCGTCAATGGCTTTACGTGCAGGTTAAATCAGGGGATGAGTTTATTACTGGTTGGATTACACGAACATACACAAAGCCTCTTAAGGCTTGAATTTTATCTCCGCATCTTCGGATTGGGTGTTGATGACGATGTGCTACTTGAAGCACTTGAGTTGTTTTAGCATAGTATCTGAAATGTGTAGACTGACCGGTAACAAATGACAACTCGTAGAATCGGTTAACACACCAGATTCTACGAGGTTTCAATGACACCACGACAATTACTCGAAGACGTCAAATCCCGCTTCACACCTTTGATTGCGGATGAACCTGCTTTACTGGAATCCCTGCTAAGAAAAGCATTGGGAACCTACCAGGATAGGGCGGGGCACATCAAGCGGATACGCTTCACCGATCAGGCCAGTAAATCACTTGCTTGCCCAGCTGATTTTCTTGCGCTCGTATCGGTTACAGATCACACAGGCGATCTTGTCTACTCCGATGTTTACGATGGGAATATCGAGCTTGAAGATACCCATCGAGCGGTATACCCGCTGAATGTGTCATATCTGGCTAATTTACGTGATATGGATCTGGATAATGGGGAAGTGCCACCTGAAATCATTGGGTTACTTTCTGACTATCTGGAAGTGTTAATCGCGATACCTAACACAGATCGCCTGCGAAGAATATCTATCGCGGGGAAACTCGATGCCAGCAATTTATCCGACGAGAACACGCTGTATCAGCGAAAGCTGGATCTGGAAGAGAAAATGAGCGCAACAAGGGCAATTATCCCAGGCATTGTTCTTTTCTCATCCATGTTGAAGTGAGAGGGCTGATATGGGGTTTAATGTTGCTTCAGTAAAGTCTTATGTATCTTCGGCATTAACGACGACATTATTTGGCTCCGGCGTTGGTGAACGGGAAGTTGGTAAGCTGACGTCAATCATCATGAACAAAATGCTGTTCGCGCAAGGATGGCAGTTCTCTGTCGAAGTTGATGGACTGGAGGGGGCAGACTTCTTTGCCAAAGATATTACCTACCACGATTACAGCATCGAATATGAAACGATTAAAATCGGCGGAGGGAATATCCTTCAGCCAACGGAGCGTTCGCCTGGGCAGATAACAATGATGGTCAGGGATACCGGTGATGGCCTCGTTTTGGACTGGTTTAAGACGGCAAAAAGTCGGGTGATCAATCCTGACGGCACCGTGAACATACCGTCTAAATATTTGCTCAATGTGCGTATTTATCGGTTGCTGTCTTCCGGCTTAACCAAACTGGAAAATGAGATGACGGTATTCCCGGTCACTACCGGCGATGTCACCTATGCGCGAGATCAGGTTACTGAATTTAAGTCATTCCCAATGACCTTCGCATTGCACAGCACGTTTAACCAATCCTCAAGTTCTTTGGCTTCCCTTCTGGGCTTTAGTTTTTCTCTTTGAATTAAGGAGCAAGGATGCTGTTACCCCTTTTCCCGCTACCATCGCGGCCAACTGAATTGATCCAGTTCCGTCAGCCAAATATTGCTGATGCGATGCGTTTCAACTCGATAACACCGGAGGAACAAGAACAACAGACAACGGCGTATTTAAAAGCCTTGCTGGCTGAACCCGCGAAACATGACCCCCTGACATGGACGGCGCAGGACCGGATTACCGCGTTATGGTGGATATTTACCGGCTCCCGTGAAACACCGGTCGAGACATTCACCTACACCTGTAAACATTGCGGTAAAGAGCATTATTACGATTGTGATATGAATGCTCTGGCTGAAGATATCCAGGTCCTGGAAGTGGAACCTTTCATTGACGATATTGAGGTGTCTGTAGAGGGAGTACCTTATCAATGGCGTATCGTGCCGCTTGATGGTTGGGCAATGGAAATGCTGGAGATGCGCCGTGCAGCATTGCCACCTGAAGACGACGCGGAATTCAAAGAAGCGATCGTTGATTTGCGTTTTTGGGAATTCGCTTATCAGTGTGAGCTTTATAACGATGTTAGCGGTACTCGTGAAGATCAGGCTGAGCGTCGTTATGAAACGATTAAACGGATGGCCATTGATACTGAATTTATGAAGCTGGCGGCACACATCCGACTGGCTCATGAAAAGCTCGAACATGGTTTACCGTTCTACATCGATAAAGGTGAAATGCGTCTTCGTCTCCCGCCGCATAAATGCCCAAATTCGGATAAAAAGGAGTCCACAGAGGGTGCATATACCCGTCTGTGGGTGCCCTTTCGGACTACCGACTTCATTCCACAGGTGGGGATTGAAAAGCTATCAGACCTTAGTGTCCAACCTGGTTTTGTATGGGGGTATACCGATTCAGGACGCTGAAAGGCTTACTGAATCCTATGCGTTTTTCCTGTTGGAGAAACTGGAAGAAAAACTTAAACCGAAACGGTAGGCGATAAGATCATGGAAAGAAAAAAAGCCAACATTGACGATGTGATAAGGACAGTTGAAACCGCCAGCGCAAAAGAGCTGGAAGAGCTTGCTGGTATCCGGGAAGCTGTTGAAGATTTGAAAGGTGGGCGAGTTGCTACTGTTGATCCTGTCTCTCGCAGCGTGTCGGCATTAAATCGCACAATCGAAAATTCCCGGCCAGACTTTGTGGCCAATGCGCCATCAGTAGACCCTATTGTTGACGCAATGAAACGGCTTAATTTAGGGGACGTTTCTCGTGTAGTTCAGGAGGATGTTGCTCTACAAGAACCGCAGGCCAAATCAACTACGCGAAAGGGTAAAAAACGACGCAGGAAGGCTATACCAGAGGATATAAAGGCACAACGGACCGAAGCAGCCGAACACGCTCGCGAAATGTTCGATCAAAAAGGCGGTGCGCAAAAAAGCCAAAACCAACGCGATGCGCGTGGTCGTTTTATTGGAAAGTCAGGGAGTAAGGCCGCAGCGGAAGATGCCCGTGCTGAACGTGCTGAAAAGGCCAGGCGCAAAGAGGATGATGAGCGTCTAAATGCTGAATCAGGTTTATTAAAAAAACTGTCAAAAGTAGCTGAAGGCATAGGTAACCCTTCAGAGACTCGAGCCGTCGATGCGTTAGGTTATGCCGTTGCTGGTCCATTGTGGGCAGCAGGGAAGGAGCTTGGCGGGATATCAAAAGAAGTTGGTGGATCGCTTAATGGTGCCAGAAAGTCTATTGCCGATGTGATTCGTGGCAATGACGATAACAGCCGTAGAAAAGGTTTTTTTAGGCGTAAATCGCAAAATAGTGCCGATGTCGTTCAGGTTAACACCCAAAAACGGACGGTTCAGGAACTTCAGGAGCAGACCAGCGAAATTAAAGAGGGCAATGACAAGATTCTCAGCGCCCTTGATCAGATAGCCAAAAACACCGGGAAAAAGAAGGGCGGCTTGCTGTCCAAACTATTTAGCCTGTTAGGGAAGGGGGCCGGTGGCGTCGCGTCGTTGTTAATGGGGCGTGGCATGCTGAAAAAAGCTGGAGCACTCGCTTTTGGCGCTCTGGGGGCAAAGAAACTTGTAGGAATGCTACGCGGTGGTGGCAAGAAGACTCTCGCCCATGAAGGCGGAGATTTGGCTGCCCGGGCAGCAGGTAAACTTGGATTAAAGGCAGTTGGTAAAGGGGCGTTACGCGCAATTCCCCTAGTCGGCACAGTGGCTGGAGGTATTTATGATGCGGTAACCGGTTGGAATGATACAGAAGCGCAACGTCGAGCGTTTGGGCTTAAATCAGGACAAGATCAATCATTCCAGCAAAAAGCCGCTTATACGTTAGCTAATGTTCTTGATATGGGGGGGCTGGTATCTGGTATTAGCAGCGCCATTGGTGAGGTTCTCAAATCACTTGGATTTGAGGATATCGGCAATATGTTGCAATCATTTTCGACGGAAAGTATTGCCCAGGCCATTGATAGTGGGATTACCAACTTAGAAACATATATTTCTAACCTTGGCGACACCATTTCTACCAAGTTCGATGATTACATAGCAAAGATTGGTGATGCTGTTTCAGCATGGTTTAGCGATACATCTAATAAGCTGCTTGAAAAGCTGGATGCCATCAAAGACTTCTTTACTGTCGATAACCTGAAACAGGTTTTCAGTGATGCAATTGATTTCATTAAGAACCCAGGGAAACACATTAAAGAGGCGGCTGGTAATATTTGGGATGGGGTTAAAAATTTACCAGGTAAAGCATTAGATGCAGCGGTTGATGCCGTTAAAAACACCCCTGCGGTAATGATTGTATCAAAAATACCCAATCCGATCGGCGAGGCTAATGCGAAAGAAATCACTCCAGAGTTAAAAGCTCCGGTTAATAGCCACCAGGGGACATCTGATTCTAAAACTGAATCCGATGCCAAACAGACTAATATTGCTGCCCGCGTGATAAATGCGGCCCTGGATATGACGAAAGATAGCAATAAAACAGTTAAAGAAACTGCTAATCAGATTATCAATGCAAATGCCGTAGAAACAGGAAATAAAGCAGCACAAACAATTGATGCTGCCTTGGGGCAGTCTGCTACAGGTAAGGAGGAAGCATTAAGTGCATATGAGATAGATAAACGTCGATTTAACAATGGCAAGGATGTTTCTTTGCCAAAATTAAATGCTGCCGGATACCAATGGATTTCTGACAATGCCGATTATTTTGATGAGCTTGAACGTAAGTATGGGCTTGAAAAAGGGATTCTGTCAGCAGTTGCATCCGCAGAGTCTAGTGCAGGCCAGAGAACTGGAAATCCAGTAGACAAAAACGGGAACAAACTTTCATCTGCCCTTGGGGCTTTTCAGATCACTAAAGGTACAAGGGAGGATCTTGGACTCAGCGATGCTGATGCCATGGATACACGAAAAGCAGCTGATGGTGCCGCCAGATACCTAAGTATGCTGATGAACCGTTATAACGGTGATCAGGGGCGTGCAATAGCTGCCTATCATGCTGGTATGGGGCATGTTGATAAGGGGAGAGTAGTCGCAGGTACCGGCGAATATGTTACTCGTGTCAGAGGGTATCAGCAGATGCTCAATAATGGTGCCGTTTATGGCTCTAAGGTAGATCATAGCGCACCAGCAATTTACGAAAAGATACCTGATAACGCTGTTATCGATCAGTCTACTGGCCTGGCGTTTACCCCTGGTGATAGCCCGTTTGAGAAAGGCGGTCTGGTAGACAAAATCGGCAATGCTGTTGGCGTTAACGATCTGGTCAACAAATTCATGAATGGCCGGGGGATGCGTCGGGAAGTCGTTCAGGGAACGCTCGAAGAACGTGCACGAGGGAAGGGGACCGCAACAGCAGCTGGCAATGTGTATGTTGGTACCCCGATGCCAGTTGAAGAGGCGCGTCCGGTGGCCAACAACTCAAGTTACTTTGACCAGCTCGGCGCACAAATGGGGATTGATGGACTATTCGATAAACTCCGCAACTCGCCGGGGATGCGGAAAAATAATGCGCCTGAACCAGCCTCCACGTCCCAGGTGACGACTGCCGCCAACGATTTGCAGCAACCAACCGGTCGTATGCAGATAGACGGACAGGTTATTAGTGACCTTGGCGGCTCCGGTGCCAAGCCGACAATGCAGTTGGCTGATAATACCGTTTCACTTGATGGTGAAACGAAGCGGCTGTTTGCGCAGATGACCTCATTGCTTGCCAGGATTGAAGAGCACACTAAAGACTCGGCGAAAGGCCAGGGAACTGTCGTAAAGGTCAGCACGCCTCAGCCGGGCGTTATGCGCACGGTACCACTGTCAATTGATGATCCGTTGATGAATGACTACGCGAGAGTTGATTGATGTCCAACAATAACGAAATTGATCCTTTACTGACGCTGGAGTTATCCGGCGTAAAAACGTATGAGTCCCAGGAGGAGGCCTGGGGCGCTCGTTTATATGAGTGGCTAAACACTTATCAGGGTGAGGTATACGGAGATCCGTCATGGGGCAATGTTTTACCGCAGTTTAAACACGAACCGACCAACTTGTCGCATGTTCAAATTGCGGTTGAGGCAATGCTGTTGCAAAAACTGACGGTAGATTTACCCGACATACCGATTTCTGGCTTGTCAGTAGCCGAGGGAGATGCTTTTGATAAGTTGAAAATATCCATTCGTATCAGGGATATAACTATCACACAGGACGTGGTGCTATGAGTAAAACAACACCGACTAAAGACAGTATTCGTGCAGAGTTTGAAGAGCTTGTCGGGAAAGATTCATTCTGGTCGAAGTTTGTCGGCTCTCAATTTGTCTCGATGCTGACATTGTTTATTACCCAGATTGTCTACAGGTGCTTTCAGTATGCCGATGCGGCGCTGGCTGAAGGCTTTATATCGACCGCGACGCGGCGTTCCTCTATCCTGGCAGCGGCAGAAACGAATAGTTACGTTGGTACCAAGCCAACACCGTCATCGGGGATGATTGAGATCACCGCCACAAGTGAAGATGCCCCAGCGGTAATCCCCAAAAACATGCCTTTAATATCTGACGACCAGTACCCTTACATGACTATGGATGTATGCAGGTTGGTTGACGGCACCGGTACGGTTGAAGTGGCACAGTTGGAAATCCAGGAGGTGACATATACCGTTACGGCAGCCAAAGAATTTCTGGAAGTCGTGTTATCAAAGGCTCTCACTGCTGTCTGCTATAAGCTGGAAGTATTCGTGACGACCGATGGTAAGACCACGCAGTGGTCTTCCAGCACAATGTTCCGGTTAGCTGGTAGTAAAAGCCAAGTCTACGTTGAGTTTTATAAACCATCCGAACAGTTGGGTGTCCGATTCGGCGATGGGCTAATTGGGCAAATACCGCCAGAAGGTTCGACAATTACGCTTAAGGTATGGTGCACCAACGGCGATATAACCCTGGTTGCTGGCCAAAACCTGACGCCTGTCGATTCTGCGGCTAATTTAGCTAATTTGATTTCAGTTAAGACAACGACACCTATAACCGCAGGTACCGATGCTGAAACAACGGAGATCACACGTAACCGTGCACAATATTACCTTGCCTATGATGATCAGGTCGTATGGGGCGGGGACTATACGTATTTTCTGGTTCGTAACATCCCGGGGCTGTCCTGGGTAAAGGCATGGGGCGAGGGTCAGCAAGAAAAATTAGATGGTGCTTATAATGTTCTGAATATCAATAAGATATTTATTTCAGGATGGCATCCGAATAAAAGTCAGTCAGAGCTTGAAGAAATGATCCTGGCCGCCTTTAAGAAGGTGCCGAATGAGTTGAACAAGAAATTCTCGTATAAAGAGGTCAGAAAACTACCCTTTAAGATCACCATCACCGGGCGGATATCGGCAAGCTTGACCATTGAGAACGTGACCGATGAGCTGAAGTCGGCACTGAAAACAAAATTTGGGCGCGACTCAACTTTCTTTGATCCGAACCGCGTCGGAAAGTACATCCTGATTAAGAAAAAAGACGTTTGGGCGTTTATCGAAACGCTGGGTTATTTCCGCGACTTTTATCTGGAATTTGTCGAGTGGAATGAGTCCAATGGCTTTTACGATTTCGTTTATCTGGATACAGAAAACTCCACCTTTGATATTTCGTATGAGGAGGAGTGATGCAGCGTTCCTGGTTTAATAACCGGCTTACATCAGCTAAGCAAAAGTCATTGCTCTATAAATCATTGGCTGATTTGGTTCAGTCAATGATGGACACCTTTGTTGACCCATGGTTGGAGCGAATTACCAACCGGAAGTCTATTTTCTCCATGAGCAAGGAGGATCTGGAGACCAGGACAAATGAACTTGGCCAGTTCTTTACTATCAGAACCTCGAACTCATCTTCCGTTCCGATGTTGTTACAACAGCGGCTTGATGAGATCCACTTTAAGGGAACTGAACGTCCTATAAACCAGACAATTTACCGCGAATTTAACGGTATTTCTGTTTTATGGGATCCGATATATGCACCGGTGGACCTTGAGCGTCATCCCTATGGCACAGTTCTAATACCAGAAAGCACACTGGAGACTACCGGCGGCACATTCGGCGAGATGTTTCTGACTTCCAGAGGGATGATCAGTATTCCCATAAACGACCTGGCCCGGACAATGGGTATTACTGGCACGATAGATCAGTCCGCAATTACAGAAGAAATTCTCAGAAAGTTTAATCAGTTCGTAAAGCCTCTACTCCCACTGCATATAGTGTTTGATGGGCTTACGCTCTATTTGTCGGTTGTTGTAAATGAACAGGCCGACATGATCACTTTGAACGAGATTTCTGATACCGAAAAAGCATTCTGCTGGTTTGAAACTTCGGATACAACTTCGCTTACTGGAGTTACGTCGATTAGCGCCCCGATCACCGTAACGCCGGGTGGCACTATTGTGAAAGCGACACCTACGTTTGATCGCACCCGCGCAGATGATTTGCTGCTGGATAGCGACGCCTGACAATCACCCCGTCCGCAGGGCGGGGTGACAAGTTACTTCTCTTACAATGATGCTTCACAACATTGATTAGGGAAAATCATGTCTGACGTCTCAACAAACCTCTATAAGAGTCAGTTGTTGGACTATTACTATCAGCGGCGCGCTGAATCGTCCATTAACAAAGGCTCTCGATTTTTAATCAGCAAGGCCGTTTTCGGTACCAGTTCACTGGTTACTAAGAAAGGAGATGGCACTTATGAGATTGGAGAACTGCCAAAGGCTTTCGATCTGGCAGAACTGACCAGTCAATTTTGCACCATCAACCTCGTCCCAACCTACTCAGGCGGGATAATTACTGTCCGAATGGACCTTGATCAAAGCCAGTTGCAGGAAGGGAAAAACTACCCATTCAACACTCTGGTTGTTCTGGATAACGAGAACAAGCCAATCGCCATTATTTGTGTCCAGGAAGACTCGCTGTATGTGGGCAAAACATATACCGCAGTTATGGCCATAAACACGACAACAGCATAAGGATATGCTTGATGAATGACGTTACAGTTGTTACATCAGTTACTTACCCATCACCCGAGTCGTTGGCTCTGGTGGCTGATGTGCAATACCACGAACCATATCTGTCAGCCGCGCTAAACCGAAAATTCAGGGGGATTGTTGACCCGGGATTTTATGCCGGTTTCTTACCTAAGCCTGGCGGTGGGATGAACCTGTTAATCACCTCAGTGGATGGTGATAAAACCGCAGGCGCGGCGTCAGTGGATATTGGTGAATTCTACCAGGTAACTATTCAGCAACGTACGGATATTTCTCTTGCACTTAGTGCAGGCAAGAAATATGCAATTGTGCTGAAGGGAAGATACCTCCTTGGGGAAGATACCTATCAGGTGAATACCGCGTCACATATTCATGCGGCTGAATTTGTTGCCAGAACCTATACCGATTCATATCAGTTAGGAGATGGGGAGCTGCTTGTTTGTACGGTGAATATCCCTGCTGGTGTATCTGCCATTACCCAGGAGATGATTGATACATCCGATCGCATCAACCGCACGATCGGTATTGATATTTCAGACTCTGTAACCAGTACCAGAAGTGATGTTGCTGCAAGTTCGCTGGCAGTTAAAAAAGCCTACGATCTGGCGAAAAGCAAGTATACGGCGCAGGATGCAAGCACAACGCAAAAGGGATTAGTTCAGCTCAGTAGCGAAACTAACAGCGACAGCGAAACAATGGCGGCTACCCCTAAAGCCGTTAAGTCTGTAAAAGATCTTGCTGATACCAAAGCGCCAATAGAAAGCCCGAGTCTGACAGGAACGCCAACCGCGCCGACGGCAGCGCAAGGTACAAACAGCACGCAGATCGCAAATACAGCCTTTGTTAAGGCAGCTATAACTGCACTTATCAACGGTGCGCCTGGCACACTGGATACGCTGAAAGAAATAGCGGCTGCGATCAATAACGACCCGAATTACAGCACAACTATCAACAATGCCTTGGCTCTCAAAGCGCCTTTGGCAAGCCCTGCATTAACGGGTGTCCCTACTGCGCCTACGGCTGCACAGGGCACAAACAATACGCAGATCGCTACGACTGCTTACGTACGGGCAGCTATCTCTGCATTGGTCGGATCATCACCTGAAGCTCTTGATACCCTGAATGAGCTTGCAGCAGCACTGGGCAATGACCCGAACTTTGCGACAACAATGACAAATGCGCTGGCAGGGAAACAGCCACTTGATGCAACTTTAACCGCGCTTGCTGGTCTTGCGACAGGCGCAAATAAATTGCCGTACTTTACCGGTACAGACACTGTTTCTCAGACTGACTTAACGTCAGTCGGTCGCGATATTCTGGCCAAAACAAGCGTTCTTGCTGTTATCCAATACCTTGGTTTAAGAGAACTCGGTACCAGCGGTGAAAAGATCCCCCTGTTGAGCACGGCTAACACATGGAGTGCACGCCAGACTTTCAACGGCGGGATCACCGGGGCGCTGACAGGGAATGCCGACACCGCGACGAAATTGAAAACCAAAAGGTCGCTTCAAGTTGACCTCCAAAGTGATAACGCCATCGACTTTGATGGTTCATCAAATGCTCTTCTGGGCATAAAAGGTATTTTACCAATTACTCATGGGGGATTAGGTGCATCCAGCGTCTCTGGAGGGCGTACTAATCTTGGATTAGGTGTTGCGGACATCCCCCAATTTAAGGGTATCAACCTTGTTAACTCAACAGACGCTGATTTAGCGGCGTCAGGGATTGTAAGTGGTTATCTGAATAATTCAGCTGGGGTACAGAGAAGTCGTTTCAGAATTTATTCAGAGATCAGGAGTGACAACCGCTCATGGCTGACGTTACATCTACAATCTGATACCAACACCAATAAATATGCCGGATTAGACATTGACGGTAACTTTCTGATTACCGGGGATAGCAAATGCCGAGCATTAGAACCAACTGATGTAGCGTTAACAAGAAAAAATATTGATGTTTACAGCAAAGCCGAAGTAGACCTTAAAAAAGGGATGAAATTCACCAGAGTCAATGCTCCTTCTGGAGCTGAAGAGGGTAAATTCTATCCTGTAGTCATCAAGAGATCTGCAACGAGCAATGGTGAACTTGCTTCTCGGGTTATTATTTCCACTGCGCCGCGCCAAGCTGCACATCGCATGAACAACTGCGAATTCAATGGTTTTGTGATGCCTGCTGGTTGGAGTGACAGAGGGCGGTACGCATACGGGATGTTCTGGCAATATCAGGATGCAGAACGGGCGATTCATTCTATTGCGATGAGCAATAAAGACGATGAAGTTAGCTCAGTTTTTTATATTGAAGGCGGAGCATTTCCTGTATGCGTTCTTGTGGAGGAGGGGCTTTCTGTTGTTGTCCCTACAACGGATTATATTGTGGGACAAACCACATACAAATGGGGGGCAACCAACCCTAAAGCTGAATGCATAGCTGCCGACATAATTATTGATTTTAGCAATGGTCGTGGTTTCTATAGCTCTGGAAACCTCAATGGTAATGCTACAACAGCAACTAAATTACAGACCGCCAGAACAATCAACGGAGTAACCTTCGATGGCACTACTGATATTTCGTTGACACCAGAGAATATTGGCGCGCTGTCACTATCCGGAGGCACATTATTAGGAGGTCTGACAGCTCCTTTACTTACCACTAAAAGCGATCTTATTTTTAGTAGCCATACAAGCCGTCATATCCGCTTTACATATACGAAAAATGACGGCACAACACTCACTGATGGGTACATATTTAAAGATGGTGTCGATAACCCTAACCGACGACCAGGTATCCGGATAAATTGTGCAGGTCCGAATAAAGAAACCGGCAATGGTACTAATTCAGGTGATTGGATATTCGGTGAAGATGGCATTTTTACCATGCCGGGTGGCACTGTTCTTCGGGGTGGAATCAATAGCAATGGTGTGCCGCAAAGTGAGTATAAACATGACATGCTCACGTCAGTTGTTGACGATGCAAAAATGTATCTGCGACGTTTCCGTTCCAGCACAGGTGCAAGCATATGGCATGAAACAATAGAGAATAACGTTTATCGCTTATGCACAGGAACAACTGACGCTCAGGAAGAGTTAGTCTTGAGGACTGGTTCCTATGCAAAATTC
>ENA-ORLY01000176-ORLY01000176.1-human-gut-metagenome-genome-assembly--contig:-NODE-176-length-96016-cov-15.249492_pt1 | contig 96016 bp, 88 predicted proteins | sample MGYA00243071_ERZ508832 | MGnify/ENA primary metagenome ERZ508832 (study PRJEB26277, sample SAMN04329777) | human gut metagenome | biome: human-associated habitat | host: Homo sapiens | place: USA... | reverse complement strand
TCGATGGGAATGCTGAAGCTTTTGCCTGTGCGCAAGTCTGTCCAACGACGACGTCTGATCCTGAGAATTACCTTATGGTCCCGTATGGGAAAGTCTGTCACATTTACAGCTTCCATAAAACCTTTGGACTCAAAATGTATGTTATTGCTTAACTCGGGATTCATCTTTTCATCCAGACTGATATGAATCTCTTGAGAGGTTTGTTCGACTCCAGAGATGAGAAAGTAATCTAATATCTGAGCCGGCAACACGAGGCTGGCTAGCATGTTCAAATAATCGTTTTTCATAATGCAAAGTAAGCAATACTTCACGAAGATAAAAAATTATCCCCACGAAAAATCTACTGAACCATGAATAGGCTGTGTCCATTTCTTCTCAATCTCCATAAGTGAAAGATAAACGGTCTTTTTGACTGCATCATCCGAAGGGAATGAAAGCTTTGATTTCGTGTATTTTCTGATTTTTCCATTCAGGTTTTCAATGAGATTTGTAGTATAGATTATTTTTCTGATTTCCAGCGGGAACTGGAAGAAAACAGTCAGATCATCCCAATTGTTTCTCCATGAAAGTATAGCGTAAGGACACTTTCCGATGCAGTATGTGTACATCGTTGATTATCAATAGTATAGCGCTCTAAAAGGTACAACCAGCAGGTTGGCAAGTATCTGAGAATGTGTAAGTTAGTGATTTTTAGCACCATTCTCGGCTTGTATCTCCATTTTGGAAAGTAAAAGTAAGTGTAATTTCTTGAATATCAAAATGCGCGGTACAAAAACTTGTGAAAAATGCCGATTTTTGATGAGAAAAGGTACAAAAATGGCTCTGAAACAAGGGGGGACATTATGATTATTTTGCGAAATATTCTGTCTTCAACCAATAGGCATAAATCGGGTCCTGGAACGAGATTTCACCGGCCTTATTATCCAATATGTCATTCTTGATAAGGGCTGCCTTTGAGCGGGATATTGAGGTCGTTGAAGAGATTTGATAGCGATGCATCACTTTAGTCGAACTGATGGCTTTTTCTCCGGTTATAAGAGCCTTGAGGCAGTTCAAGTTGCTGTGTGGTCAGTTTGTCGGTGATTGTTATAAACAACAGACTTATGTGACAGCGGTCGCTATTTAAAAAAATAGCCTAAGTAGCAATATTCTGAACAGAAAAGGAAGTGTTATTTCTTTTTCTGTTCAAATTATTGCTATCTTTCTATGAACAATATATTGTTTGTTATCTGTAAAATATCAGCCTTATGAATAATATAGTAGCATTTAATATCTCCAACGCCCAATAATGTGAGCAAAGCAGATTTTAACAGGAATAAATTCAAAAATTACCTCTGTAACGCATCATAAAATAAAGTAAAACTGCTATATTTGCATATTATATGATATGTTGAGCCATGACAAAAAGTACAATGGGTACCAAGTTGCCAAGAAAATTGGAGCAGAAGATGCAGATAGTAGGTGAGCAGATCAGGCTGGCCAGACTACGCAGGAATCTTAGTATTGCCCAAGTCGCCGAACGTGCCACCTGTTCACCTCTGACGGTTTCACGCATAGAGAAAGGTGTACCAACGGTGGCAATAGGCATTTATCTTAGGGTGCTTTATGCGCTTCAGTTAGATGATGATATTCTGTTGCTTGCAAAAGAAGATGCAATGGGAAAGGCCTTGCAGGATTTGAATCTTAAGAAACGAGAAAGAGCATCCAAAAAAGAATAAGCGATGAAAAAACTTTATGTATTTGCTGATTTCGATTGGCAGAAAGAACCAAGGCTCGTTGGAGAGTTAAGTTACGAATCACTTCGTGGCTCTGACAGCTATGGATTTTGTTATAGTAATGAGTGGTTAAAGGATTATGGTAGTTTGTTTCTTAGTGACGATTTGAATAACTATCCAGGGCAGCAATATACAGCTCCAGGTAAGGATATTTTCGGATGTTTTTCTGATGCCCTTCCAGACAGGTGGGGGCGTACATTGATAAATCGTCGGGAACAGATTCTAGCAAAGGAAGAGAAACGTCCGGTGCGTCGGCTTTCTTCATTCGACTATCTTATTGGGATTGAGGACTTTTCTCGCATGGGGGCTTTTCGATTCAAGGAGTCTATAAATGGAGATTATATTAATGCAAGCGAAATCTTGCGCATACCACCACTGACAGATATTCGTGAGTTGATTGCAGCTAGTTCCGAAATAGAGAAAAGTGAAGATGAGAACAGGTTACCTGAAATGCGTTGGATTGCTCAACTGGTACAGCCTGGTTCATCTCTTGGCGGAGCACGTCCAAAGGCAAGTGTAATTGACGAGAACAAGATTTTGTATATAGCAAAGTTTCCGTCCCACAAAGATGATTATGATGTTGGATTTTGGGAACATTTCTCACATCTGTTGGCAAAGAAGGCTGGTGTCAATGCTGCGGATACAAGAGTAATCTCTACTAGCGACAAATACCATACTTTGCTTTCTCGACGATTTGACAGAAGGGAAGACGGTAAGCGCATACATTTTGCTTCAGCCATGACTCTTTTGGGCTTGAATGATGGTGACAATGCTAATACCGGCCATGGCTATCTGGATATTGTCGATTTCATACTTCAGAATTGTACTAACGTGGAGGATAATCTGCAAGAACTGTATCGCAGAGTTGCATTCAATATTTGCATTGGTAATACGGATGACCATTTCCGTAATCACGGTTTCCTTCTGACAGCTAAGGGATGGACTTTGGCTCCGGCTTACGATATTAATCCAACGCTGAATGAGTATCAGAGTCTGTTAATTAACAGCTATACCAATAAATCGAATTTGAATGAATTGCTGAATTCTTGTGAGGAATATATGTTACAGAAGCATATTGCTCGGCAAATCATTAGTGAAGTACTGAATACGGTTAAGTATTGGCAGTCATTGTCAAACCGATTAGGAATAATAAAAACTGAACAAAATGTGTTCTATACAATTTTTGAACGACAAATAGGATTATATAATCCTAAGTCTTAATATATAAATAAATTCGACATAAGATAAAATAAATAATCAACTATCAAAAACTATATTATATGTCTCTTGTACCAAAACCGTTTCATGAATTGCTAAAAATGCATTTCATTATACCGCCGTATCAACGTGGATATCGTTGGGAATCACGTCAGGTAGAGGAACTTCTCGATGATCTGCTGGATTTTGTAAAATCTATGAAGTCAAAAAGAAACCGTAATAATGAAGGCCGTGAACCGTACTATTGTCTTCAGCCCATTGCAGTGGTAAGTCATCCGAAAAATGTAGATACTTATTTTGTTGTCGACGGTCAACAACGTCTTACAACTATATATATCCTTATGCATTATCTGTCGAAGAACAGTGATTATGAATACCCAGTATATGAGTTCTCTCTCCCTAGTAGGGATATTCAGAATGAATATCTGGCCAAACTTGAATTTATGGAGGATGATAAGAAGTATATTGACAACATAGACAATTTCTATGTAAAGAAAGCGTATTCAACAATTGTAGCGTGGTTCTCAAGGGACGGGCATGATAGGTATAAGGGAAAAATTCGAGATATATTTGCTATGGTTCCGGATGATGACGAAGAACAAAACGATGTCCGCGTAATATGGTATGAAATCAGCGGTAAGGAAGCTCACAGAGCTTTCCGTGAACTTAACTATGGCAAAATACCACTGACTTCGACGGAACTTGTCAAGGCTTTGCTGCTGCAGGAAAGGAATATAAATTCTTCTGGACATTACAGCAGGGGTGCATCATATCGCAGAGCGCTTGAGTGGGACTCAATGGAACATGCATTACAGAATCCTTATTTATGGTCGATGCTGGCAGAAGCAAATGACGGCACATTGTCTCACATGGAACTTGTACTGGATTTTGTGGCAGACAGACTGAACAATGAAATGACTGACGAGAATGGCAACAGACCCGTGGAACGCAAGGAATCTAAGAATTCCAGGGATGACTTCAATTATCAAGTAATTAATGAATATCTGAGGAGGAATGACAATAGTAGTGATACGGTAGAGGATGTATGGAAAAGAATACAGATAATTTTCAATCTCGTATCGAACTGGTACTCTAACAGGCATTGGTATCATTTGATAGGGCTTTGCCGTATACTGCAAGTTGGAAAGCAAAGGAAACGCAGGGATTTCGTCGAGTATATCTATAAGATGTCTGTTGATGAAAACGGAACTCCTATTGACAGACCGCAGTTTACCGGTAGACTTGAAAAGGAGGTGGGCAGACTGGTCAGACTGGGTAAGGGCATTACTCTTGAAAGCCTCCGTTATGATGAAAACAATGATGCCATAATAAGAGTATTAAAACTGCTCAATGTACAGGAAACAATCAATGACAATACGGAGGAGAAGAGGTTTGCTTTTCATCTGTTTGAGATATTCAATGTGACATCGCTTGAACATATCCATCCGCAGAACATTACATCCGACATCGGTTTTGAGGATTTCAGAATGTGGTTTGAAAGGAGAAGTGAGGATTTCTACAAACTTGATGATGCCGAATTGCGTGCCTTGCTCCAGAATGATATATCTAACAATCCGGATTCTGAAACCATGGACATGGACTGGAGAATTGCAGAGAAGAAACAGGAAGTAGAGAAGGCTATCAGTGTTTTGAAGTATCTTACATCTGACAAAAAAATCTTTTCGGATGATTACAACCAGAACGAACTGGATCGAAATGCCACAATTCTTGACAGATTTTTCGGAGACCTGGCCGGAATAAAACCGGAAGATATGCATAGTATCAGGAATCTGGCCCTGGTTGATAAAAAAACAAATTCGGCCATGCAGAATTATCTGCTGGACAGAAAACGCTCCATCCTTATGGACCGTCATGACAGTTGTGACGTTTCCAATCCGAAAAATCTAAAAGGTACTTATGCACCACCGGCAACACGTAAGGTGTTCTGTAAAGAGTATTCAAGATGCTCTCCTGGTGATATGCGCTTATGGCGTCCGGAAGACAGGAACAACTATTTTAGAGTCATTAATGACGTATATGATTATTACACCTTAAAATAAACAAGAATATGCTCAACAAGAATACTGAAAAATACAATAAGTTCGCCGGTAGGAACGGTGTGGCTATCCCTATCATTCAACGTGACTATGTACAGGGGGCGGATGTGAACTTCGAGAAACGTGACAAGTTCATCAAGAAACTGCTTGATGCCCTGCTGAACTGTGAAACGTGTGAACTACATTTCATATATGGCTCTACGGATATGACAAAACCGTCCGAACCGTATTTTCAGCCGGTGGACGGCCAGCAGAGGCTTACTACACTTGCTCTTATAGGCTGGCTGTTGAACCAGAAATGCGGCCTTAAATATTCAGGTTGCCTGAAGCCGCTTACATATACTTCACGTCCGTCAACAGAACAGTTCTGCAAGCTTATGCGTGAATTCAAACTGCCGGAAAATCCTGGAACCACGATATCCGATTACATCAAGAATGTTCCCGGATGGTTTTCTGAATCCTGGAAACTGGATTCTTCGATAAATTCCATGCTTGAATTTCTTGACAAGGCTGATTCCTTACTTGGCTCTGAGAGATATAAAGAGCATATAGAGGATATGGCGGAAACGTTCTTCAATGATTCTCCGTTTGAGTTTGAGAGCCTTGACATGGAGAACCTGGACCTGAATGATGACTTGTATGTCAAGATGAATGCCAGAGGTAAACTGCTTACACCATTCGAAAACTGGAAAGCGGAATTCGAGGATTTTCTTGGTAAAAATTTCAAGGGCGTAAAGTATCCGTTCGGGAATATTCCGGGGATACCGGATGCACCTACCTTGGAAGAATACTTTGAATATTCAATAGAACATGACTGGTGTGATATGCTGTGGCCGAGAGCGTACAAATGCTGGAATGCAAAAAGCGAGGAGGAAAAGAAGAAAATCTTGTATCCGTCCATTGATGAATGGTTTATGAACCTGCTTGACTACGTGTCGCAGTTCCTTATGTTTGCCGCTATGCCAGATGCAGAGTCTGTTTACAAGAACAGCGGACTTAAAAACATGAAGGACCTTTATGCTCATGAAATAGACAGTTCAAGGATTGAAGTGTATAAGGAGGAGGAGAATGTGATAAAACTGTTCAGGATTCTTGATCTTCTTGTGGATATCTACAGGAGATGTGGGGATTTTGGTGCTTTCATGTCGCGTTATTTTATTGCAACTTCTTCTACCGTACGTCTGGAGAAAGAGGTGGAGAGACATAAGGTCAACTTATTTGACTGTAATATAGACCTTGTCTCAACATGTCTGGAAATGGGGACTGATATGGATATTACATCCCAGATAGTTCTGTGGAGTTTCTTACAGTGGATGCTTTCTCATCCGGAGGAGCTGCTATCGGATCCTGACATGGTAGCCTCTACAGATTACTTGCGTGTTATGACCGGTTGGGTAAGGGGTATGAGACAGCGTCTTACGAATGGATATCAGGTTGGAGCAAATGCCCGTTTGTCGGATTTCCATGAAGCAGACATTATTTCAAATAAACTTTCTGCTGCAGCCAATATGTTTGATGCTCTACTGGAAACAACGGAGAAGTCGCTTGAGGATGAACGAGTTAAAGCCAAATTGTATGCTACGCCAAATTTCGATATTATCAGGGAATTGTCTACATGCCGTCCTCTTTATTATTCATTCGGGCTTCTGATGCCTTCCATTGTAAACTGCACTGATACGGAAAGTTACATTAAAAGGTTCTATGAATTCTGGACTATAAGTGACACGAAAAGGGTCCAGAAACTTGTAGGCTGCGGTTTCAAGGGTATCAGACCATATGTGGACTGTTGGTTCTACGGTATGACAGGAAGATGGGATTATATCTTCACTATAGGTAAAGATGACAGAGGGTTTGGCAATGCTCTTGAAGCTTTTACGCATCTGATGAACGGTGATAGTCCTATATGTTATTCTTATGATACCATGTCTTATTATATGGTGAAATATAAGGACTTTGTAGAGGCAAATGGGGGTGGTGTAATGCGTCACTATTTCAGGCATGATGCAGGTAATGAATTTACTGTATGGACCATTAAATCCCCAAAAACGAAACCACGGCAGGGAACTAATACTGACCCATATGCCTACACTGTGCGTAAGCTCTATGAAAGTGAAGAAAGTAATGAATACGTACTCAGTGATTGGAGTGAGAATTCGGAACATGGAGCATTGTACATAAGGACTGAGGGTTCGGATTCTTATGCCATGTATATGGAATGCAATCCAAAAGGTTGGTGGATTGGCATATGGGACAAAAGGCAGAAAGTTACGAGAAAGTTTGGAAATCGTTTTGAAACTATTTCAAACGCTGAAGGAAATGCTATTGGTTTTAGGGATACTGAAAATATCTTCAGTTTTGACGGTCTTGTGCTTCTTGATCTCCCTAGTAAAGACCGTATACAGACTGCACTTGCTTTTTTAAAAGTTATATCATAAAGGATATGAGTTTTTTAGAAAAAATGATACTGTTTCAAAAGGTGTATAAAGGGAGCAAACGGATGTTGACTTTCCAAATACATTTTTGGAACAGTATCTAATCTCGTTTTATTAGAGTAATAAGATATATCACTATAAAATAAAAGACTTACCCTGAGCGTGCTGTTCTTACGAGAAACCATATTAAGCCCAGAAATCTTTTCATCATTTTTTACCTCTATCTTGTTTGTAACTATATGTCAATTATGACTGCCAGTCAGATTTATGGTAATGATTCACTAATCATGTGATTTTGCTAATCTAATGCGTAAAACAAATTCTATAACAAAATTAACGAGGGCAAACTCAGACTCGTGCCCTCGTTAAAATAAGATTATATTTAAATATTATAAATTTCCTGCCTTTTTTTAAAAGCCCGCTTTCCACCTTCCAAAATCTCACAACAAAGAACTTTCGTCTTTTCATTATCAATTGATCCACGATCCATTATCATAGAATTGGAGTGTGTACTTTTTAATGGGATTATCAATTCTGCATCTCCTAAAACGGCAATATTTGCATTATGAGTAACTATAATAACTTGCCTATACTCTTTTATTCTGCGAAGATTACGTACAATCGACTTATAGATAAACTCACTGTCCAGATTGTCCTCAGGTTGATCTATCAATAATGGCTTTTTACTATCTGATTGTAATAATATTGCTAAAAGGATAGATTGTTGTTGTCCCATTGATAGTTGATACAAGGAACGTGTAATATACCGTTCGACACCTGTGTCATCTGTAATTTTCTTGGCAACAGTAATTGTCGGAAGGTCATCAAAAAATTCACTTTCAAACTCTTCATACCGATAATTTTCTAGGCATTTGGCTAAAAAAACATTTTTGTCTTCCTGACTAAATACGCTATTACCATTTTCATCTTTCAAGTTGTCCATAAAAGAGAAATCTTTTTTAATCGCAAATTCTGCGAGTTTGAGCGGTGTTACATTTTTAAGAATAGCATCCAGTTTTGTTTTTCTCCATTGAGTAATCCCCAATAATAAATCTCTAAATGTTGTCGTGTACTTTCCTTCAGCATACTTTAGTGTTATAAAAAATTCATCAACATTATTTTTAAGACTGTTACTAATAGTTGTGGCAAATACATCATGAGTCATTTTACGTGTAGACGATATCGATATTCGTTCTTTAACCAATTCTCTTCTTTCTTTTAGCTTCTCCTTCAATATTTTTTCTTTATCCTCTATTTCCTTGAGTTTCTTGGCATAAGTCATGCTGTCATTTATTATTTTATTTATTTTGCCAAGATCAAAAGGAATACCCTTTGTTTCCAATTCTTCTCTCTTTGCATCAATTTTTTGCTGGTATTCCGTATCTTTTACTTTCCAATTATCAATAGATAACTTGAGATCATTTATTTTCAATTTAAGCTCCTCTATTAATTCAGTATGTTTTGTTGCAACAATTTTAGCAAATTGGTCTACAATGCCTTTTACTTGCTCTATGTATTCAGATCCTATAATGATATCTTTAGTGTCTAAACTGGTGAACCATTCAAAAAAACTCTTATCAGATAAGATAGCACCATATTTTTTCACTAGTTCGTTAAGCTCATTGATAACACTTTTACGTATCTCTCTTTCCTTTGCTAAAGAAAGATTAAAGTTAACTAAATCCTTAACCTTATCTTTTTGAAGATGATTTAACTGTGCATCAAAGTTACTTTTTATCTTTTTTACCTCTTCTTTTTGCTTAATGTCTAATCTTAGGCGGGTCAACTCGGATTGATTATCTCTTAATTGCTCCCGAAGTTCTTCATCTCGCATATTTAAAGCAGATAAATCGACAAAGTTATTCAGAAAGTTTAGCAAATGAATAGGGCTTTCTTCACTTTTCTTTATTGTCATCGCAGTTTCCCCTTGCCCGTACCATTCCAAAGGACAACGATCGATATCATCTGGAACTAAATTCACGGTTTCCATATTCTTTTCTCGACGGAAAGAATGCTTAGTCCCTTGTTCATCAATATATGATAAAGTGAGTACATCTGGCCAAACTTCTGTATTAATTACAGAGGCTTCAGTATGGGCGTTTGCACCTGCCCTTACGCATTCCAAAAGAGTAGATTTGCCTGTTCCTCTTCCTCCTATAATACAAGTAAGGTTTTTGCTAAAATTGATAATTTGTTTGTCCAACAAACCACCTTCTATAGTAAGTGTTTCAAAACAAGGAACAACTTCAGGCAAATCGCTTTCTATTCTTACTCTTGAACTACCACTTAACAAAGCTATTCTAAATGAGTCAAATGTCAAGTCATCCATTTTTAACCTAGTAAGTTTTGCCTCGTCGTCAATATTTTTACCAAGTTTTGCAATAGTATGTGCGTCAGATGACATTAGCTTGGGTAAACTATCAGTATTATCTTTATCAAGTGTTGCCAATCTTAGATTCATTAAACGTTTTCTATCAGCAGCCTTATCTGAATTGTCTTCTTCTGTATACAATTTTGCATTTGTTTTGTTTGAAATTTCAAGGCCATACAAGTTCTCATGCTTTAATATTTCGTCCATTTGAGGATTAAAGGCTCTTATTGTTTTTTCGAAACCTGCATCAATATCAATGTGAGCAAGAATACCAAAACCCTTATATTGCTGTGCTTTAGTAAGACACTCCACGATTCCCGTTTGGCATGTTTTCCTGTCTGCAGAGATTGTTACTTGACTAATAAATGCACGAAGGTTTTGAGGTGTCTCAAAATATAGCAGCAGATGCCCCTGTATGGTGGATAATTCAACTCCAGGTATTACCAATATATTCTTTCCTTGTGCATACTGCACAGCAGTGCATGAATTAGTTATTTCGTTATGATCTGTTATGCTAATAACAGAAAGTCCCTTGCTGATAGCTGTATCAACTATATTTTGAGGATTCATTTGATAATCATCAACATCATAAGAACCTCCATCACCATAACTATGTATGTGTAAATCTGCTTTTAAAAAATGAGCTCCATTTGAAATAATTTCCATATGATTAATGTCTTTAGTATTAATATATTCACTTTTTCATTCAATTAAAAAGATATTTGCTAAATTAATTTTTATGACTATTGTTGAGATAATACAAAAAATCTAGATTAATTTGAGGTGTAACAACTATAATGACTTTTCTTATTCCTTAAAGCCGAAGTATACGATGTCCATTTCCATATCGCTGATCAGGTCACCTTTTTTCAGCCTCTGTTTGGTGTTTTCTTCTGAACTAATGGCTCTGAAAATGATATCAATGATTCTGAGTCCTTTGGGATATCGGAAACCTTTGTTTCGTCTTCGTCCGCGGATGTTGATGGATATGTGCCCCTTGTTCTCTTTCTGACTTCTGAATAGCAGTAGATCTGATTTGAAACCTCGGTACTTTGTGTTGACTTCACATACATCATAACCAATCTGTCGAAGGTCAAATGGTTTATCCGAATGGTAGAACGATGTATAATAAGGATGAATGATGATAGTTCCTTCATCGAAGATATCCTTTAGAAAATCTCTTGCATTCTCGTACAAAGGATTTCTACCATAACTAAATGACTCTCCCATAGGTTTTTGTGACTGAGGCATCGATACGATCCATTTCCTATCATCGGCGGTGTCGGTCAAGAATTCCTTCAATTTAGCCCTATCAAGAGCCTGGTAATTGATATCTATTTCTATGCACTTAAGGTGATTGTCGACAATGGTTTGGCGTTTTTTACCATCGACTTTATGGCTGACTAGAAATTCAATGAGCAAACGCTCACCATTATCCATTATACCTTCCACATCCGACCGGAAACCATAGTGTTCATCCCACTTCTCTACTTCAACATTGTGTATTCTTACGAAACCGGAGGGGAAAGCGCCACTGTTGGATTGAGGTAGCATTATCCATCCGGTTTCCTGAAGAACTTCTTTGGCGAGCAAGTGGAGTGAAGATTCGTACGCCCCTTCACATTCGAGTCCGTGGGCGTGTGCGAAATGGTGTTCACGGATTTGTCCGGCATTCTTAGCATATAGAGGAGCATTACAATGAGGGCAGTGACAACTGCACTTCATGCCTTTGGCAACATCGTCAACGTGGACGAGGGCTCCGCCTTCATCCAGCGCAAAAGTCAAGAATGCGCCCATAATTAAAATCTCCTTTCTATATATCTCAGGAGTTCTCCATCCAGTTCTTTGGTACCATGAGGAGCACGAAGAAACCCGTGTTTGGTAAGATTCTCTTCCGTGAGTTTGCCGGATTTAGAGGTAGCCTCAAGGCGAAACAGAGCATATTTAGCCTCGCTCTCGTCCTGATTTATACGTTCTTTATCGACCCAAAATTCCTCCTCCTTAACCATCCACTGGTCGTAGCGGACATTGATAGCCTCTACGGTCATCCGGTACTTGATTTCACGATCCTCGGAAACGTAGATGTATATAGTATCGCCGAGGTTGACGTTATATCGACTTTGCTGCCAATGATACTCGCCATACTTCTCCAAACACTCTGCCAGACGGAAAGTACTACGCTTGGCAGTAATGAGCCACTTCTTATGGTTCTTTGGGATGATATGCCCGGCCATATTTACGCGGTTGCTATTGGGAACAATGTCTAGATGGCAGTCCATTGCAGCAGCGATACGACAGAGAATGTCGAGACCAGCGGAATACTTTCCTTTCTCGATACGACTCAAATTGGAAGCATCAATATCGGCAAGCTGTGCGACATCCCGAGCATCCATACGGCGCTCCATCCGAAGGCTCTTGATTTTTGCTCCGATGCGCTCACGTTCGTTTTCGCGATCTGGACCATACCAGAAGATGCTAGCCCAGCAATGACATTGATACATACCACGAAGAATCGGTCCCATTATAACAGAAGGGTCTCCCTGGTAATATTTGTCGAAGAGTGCAGCGATAATTTGGCAGTGCTGCTCCTGCATTTCAAAAGGGATTACTCCGGAGAGTCCCAGCGTGAAACGATCACCTTGTGACGTTTCAACAGTCACCTTATCCAGGCTGACAAATTTACATTTAGTTCTTGTTTCCATAATTCTGCAACAGGGTTAACCTTAAACATCAAGAATTACAAAGCAAATATAATAAAAAGCCTTGACTTTAAAATTTACCAAGCAAATTATTTTTATAAGAGCAAAGCGTTCTTCTATTACTCCAAAATACAAACTTTATTGAGTCAAAGCGAGCATTTCATAACATTGTGTATTATATATGCATAATCTAAATTTAAAAGTTATGATTTACGGATACATTAGAGTAAGCAGTGACAAACAGACTGTAGAGAACCAGCGTTTTGAAATAAACAATTTTTGTAAATGTAATAAATTAGTAATTGACGATTGGATTGAAGAAACTATCAGTGGTACGAAAAATTACACGAAACGACAACTTGGTCGTTTACTACGTAAAGTGCGTAAGGATGATATCATCATATGTAGTGAACTTTCACGTCTTGGACGTAATCTTTTTATGATTATGGAAATCTTAAATATCTGTATGACAAAGGAATGTAGAGTGTGGACAATCAAAGATAATTATCGATTAGGTGAAGATATACAAAGTAAGGTCCTTGCATTTGCTTTTGGATTATCTGCAGAAATTGAGCGCAATCTTATCAGCCAACGTACTAAAGAAGCACTGGCAAGAAAAAAAGCAGAAGGTGCAACACTTGGTCATTGTCGTGGCTTTCGCTGTAGACTCAATCCCAAATGTGCTAACAAGCACGATTACATCGTAAAAGAATTGGCTAAAGGAACTGAAAAGACGGTTATTTCCAAGAAATTAAAAGTATCAAAAACAACATTATATCGTTATTTAGTTTATACAGGGCTTCATATACCTATTAACTGCCAACAAGAAGGATGGGAGGATTATGGTATCTATCATTAATTTTTATGTACTACAGAATCGACCCTCAAACGGGGGCGGCTTCGACATTACCATTGGTAACCCACCATACATCAGTGCTCCAACACAGATTGCATCACCAGAATTGAATGAACAGCGAAAACGCATTGTGGCAAGCAAGAAATATAAATCGCTTAATGAAAAATGGGATTTGTATGTGCCTTTTATGGAACTTGGATTACAACTACTATGTCCTAAAGGCATCTTTGCTATGATTGTACCATATCCTTTGACAAATCAAAAGTATGGTAAGAAACTCCGTAAGATGCTTGCAGAAGAGTATCGCTTATTGGAGATAGCCGATCTAAACGGAACAAAGATTTTTGAAAATGCCACGGTGAGTAACTGTATTCCATTTATCCAGAACAGTCAGCCAGAGGGTGAACTTCGCATCACTCAAATCTTTGAGGACAAGATTATCCGTGAAGTGTTAAGCAAATCTCCAGAGGAATTAAAGCAAGACAATAAAAATTATGTTTGGAACTTGACAGAAGAGGAAAGAACTGGAAACCGTTTTGTCAATATGAATGTCTTGGGTGACTTCTGCTATATAAGCGTAGGAATGGTCGTTAATGCCAATGAGAAGGATGCCCAAGGAGCATTCAAAAAAGAGGATTTGATAAGTGATTCATACGATGCCATCCATTGTAGAAAGTATATTGAGGCAAAGGATATAGATAAATTTCAAGTCAAACGGGTACGTTATCTTGAATGGAACACGGAACGATGCCCAGATAAATTACGCCGTCCGACGTTCCGTGAACTGTACGATTGTCCCAAGTTATTGATAAATCGCTTAGGCGTTCTAAAGGTATATCTTGATATGGACACTCATTTCTTGCATAGCGATTCTATGTTTTGTGCTGTCTTATGGAAAGACCTGAAAGGTGTCTATAATAAGAGTTTATCTTCAAGTATCAAGAAATTCTGCAAACATAACCGTGCAGCTATGGAATCTCTATCTGAAAAGGTTGACCTATATTATTTGTTGGGTATCCTTAATTCTTCTATGGCTGACCAGTTGTTGGCAGACCAACGAGGAGGTGACTATCACATATATCCAGAACATATCCGCAATCTTCCAATACCTATTCCACAAAGAGAAGTACAAAATTCTATAGGAATTATAGCAAAAGAGATTCTACATCGCCGAGAAAAAAATACAGACTACTCCGAATTGGAAGAACAACTTAATGGACTTGTGGAAGCATTGTATCAATGACATATTGTTGACCCTCAAAAGAGGGCTTCGATATTGTCATTGGCAATCCACCATACGGCGCTAAATACGACAACCAAACAAAGAGGTATTATAAGAATACCTATGTGACGGCAAATAGTATCCAAGGATTACAGAAAGGGTCTCTTGACACATATACCCTATTCATAGAATTGGGATACAATCTGCTTAGGAAGAATGGAAGCTTTGCCTATATCGTTCCAATATCCTTGACATCGAGTGATTCCCTAACAGGTGTGCACCGTCTTTTGATAGGAAATTGTGATACCATATACATATCATCGTATGCAGTACGTCCCAAGCCTGTTTTTGAAAATGCTGTAGTAAACACTTCGATACTCTTTTTTAAGAAGACAGAAACGCCTTGTCAGCATCTTTTTTCAACCAAGATGCACAGAAGAGGGAATGAGTTTGAATTGCAAAAGCTTATTGATAATATCAACTTTGTTGATGTCAATGGTTATACAATGACAGGTCGTATTCCAAAGATTGGCAGTAAAATGGAGAAAAACATTCTCACAAAGATTTTCAAAAATACTCCAATTAAAACTTTTTATGATGATAAAGGTGAACCAATCTATTATAGGACAACTGGAGGGCGATATTTTAAGGTAGTAACAAATTATCCGACTGGTTCAACTAAAGAGAAACCACTATACTTACAAAAGCGACTAACGAATGCTATTGGTTGCATTCTCAGCAGTTCTTTGGCATTTTGGTTTTACCAAATCTATTCTAACAATCTTGACTGGAAGACATACGAGATAGAGAATTTCACCATTCCACAGCTTTCAACTGAGAATATTGAGTATCTTGACAAGTTATATACTCGTTATCTTTCCGACATAGAGGCTAAGGCCAACATAAGAACAACATCTGGAAAGTCTACCTATAATGTCGATTCATTTAAGGAATATAAAATCGTACGGTCAAAAACTATCATTGATGAAATTGATGATTACATTTGTCCTCTATATGGTTTGACGGAGGAAGAAACAGACTTTATTAAAAACTATGAATTAGAGTTCAGACTCGCAGGAGAATAGACAGTGGAGGGTTAAACGCCCTCCACAATCTTTATTTCATTTTCAGATAGTCCGTAAAGGTTATATACTAGACAATCAATCTCATGCTCACTTGAAGATACATCTGTCTGTTTGTTTGTTGCCTTTGCATTAAGGATGTTTTCAACCTTTAATGCTATTTCCTTCTGCTGTTGTTTTGTTCCAATAGCAATCGGTAAAGCTTCAATTGTTGATGCCTTAAGCGTATAAGCCCCTCCAGCTGTCATAACGCCAATAAAACCAAAGTAATAGCGCAATAATTTACTATTCAATAATCCAAGAATAAACCTGATTGGAATAGTTTCTGAAGTCAGAATATAGGCGTTACTTGGTAAATAGTGTTGCTCTGTATCAAGTGTATATGCCCATTTATCAGCAGTTAGTCCCCAGATAATTTTTTCAGATTTTTCAAACTCACGGTAGTATGCCGTATTATCCAATATTTCAAACCATTTATAGTTTCCAGGTTTACGTCCTTTTGTACTATCCTCGGGGGTTTTAGGCTTAAGATTATCATAAAAACCATATAAATGTTTTTTTATAAATGGAAATTTCTCAATATCTGTTCCTCTCCGGGTAAAAATTAAATTCTCTTCACTTTCATTGTAATACCATTTTCTAATATTACGTCCTTGTAGCATATTCTTTATAATTTTGCTATTATTGTGATCTTCTGCTATAAGTTTGTTGCGTTGCTCATTCGATATTATGAATGCAGGATTATATCCAGTGGTAACTCCTCGATATATTTTCACACCTTCAATATTTTTTAAAGACAAATGTCCATTTTCGATTTTTTCCTTTAACATCAATTGCTTCTTATCTGAAAATGACCACTCTTTTTCGTCTAGATAGTCTTGCGGATAACTACCAAACATACTCTGGCGTTCAACAAATTGTCTCTTAAACTATTGGAAATTAAGCTTATAAAACTTTTCATATACAAACAGATTCTTTTTCATCTTATTTTTCTTAGAGACATTAAAAATTACACTTGACACCAAGACATCTTCAAAAACCTCTACTTGTTCGAAGTTGAGAATAATGTTTATATGTTGAGAAGAAAGTTGCTTTCTTACCTTTTCACCATAGCCTGTATTAAAAAACTTGTTGGTGGTGATATACGAGATTATTCCCTTTTCTGCGAGAAGACTCAATCCTAGTTCATTAAAATATATACTCAGGTCAGCAGTTCCCGAATAAATAGAAAATATTTCCTTTAAGGTACTTGCAATATATTTTAATTTTTTTGCTTCAACATATGGCGGATTGCCAATGACAATATCGAAGCCCTCTTTTGAGGGTCGTGAGAAAACATCATGGAACCAGGTATGCCAGAGGAAGAACTGACTGTTTGCAGACAAGTCTATACCTTCAAAATCGATATGAATTCCTTGTTCCATGAGCTCCTGCTTTACAATATCTGAGATGTCCTTTCTCAACTGTACCTTCTTGTCATGTTCAGGGCAAGCATAATACTCTGAAAGTTTGTCGCGCAAATTTTTACGGTAAACATCTAACATACTATCGAATAATGTAATACCTTCTGCAGTGACTTTCTTATCAGTCATTGTTGAAAGGTCTGCACCCTTATACTGCTCTAACAGCGAGTTTCCTTGCATAATTTTGAAATCAAGGTTAGGCAGAGCCTCTGGCGACTTCTCGTCAACAATCAGTGAAAGCCAGAAACGCAGACGGGCTATATCTACGGCACCACGTTCTATATCAACACCATAAATGTTATTCTGAATGATGTGGCGTTTAATTTTGGCAGCATTCTCCATAATATTTGGCTCTATGGCAGAACGGCAAAAGAACAATTCGCGCAGTAATCCCATTGGAAAAGCACCAGATCCTATTGCGGGGTCACATATCTTTACGTTGCATAGTTTTTTGTCTATTTCCTCTTTCAAGTCTCCAAGTAAGGTAGCATCGTGTGTTGTCACAAACAAGCGAATACATTCCTTGTCTTCTTTTCTTTGGTCTGTTTGCAGATAGGCAATCAGACTTTCACGGCACATATACTGAACAATCTCTTTCGGTGTATAGAATGCGCCCTTATCCTTGTTATCCTCCAGCAAGTTTTCAAAAATACGTCCGAGCATTTCGGGGTCAACACCCACTTCCGCATCGTTTGGGTCGTTTTCATCAATGGTAAAATTGTATTGAGAAAGCATTGTCAGCAAGTCATCAAAATAGCTGGCAGGAAAATGACTCGGTTTTTTGTCAAGAATGTCACGTTCAAACAGACCACCGTTCAAATATGGAATACGACAATTACGGAAGCCTTCTACTTTAGTGTCGTAAAGATCGCCCTGATCTGAACGGTTACGGTCTAAGCCGTCTGCAAACAAGCCTTCCAATACTTCATCAAGGAAGTTTTCTTTCTGATTTTCGTTCGCATTCTTGAAAATATTCAGCATGAAATCATGATCGCCTTCTCCCCATTCCTTGCCTGCAGGAACGCCAAGCCAGCCTTTCTTCTGGAGGAAGTGCAGGAACACAATGCGTCCAAGAAGTTTCTTCACATAATCACGAATAGGTTTTTCCTCACGGTCGCGAATTTTGTCGGCAGTCATACCCGTATGGTCAAAGTCTGTATCAATAAAGTGCTGACGCATTCCGTTGGTAGGATCAACCATATAATTTACAAAAGCCTCATATTGAGTCTTGTACTTCCCGAAAAACTCTTTAGAAAGAGCTTCAACATTGAATGCATTTTCGATGTCTTTAATTTCAAGAGAATTCCTTTTGTCATATAGGGCCATGAAATTGTCAGTTGCCGTGCGGCATGATTGACCAGGACCCAGCAGGAACGTATATCGTTTGCTATCGGTGGTTTCTTCTTTGTTGCCGCTTTTTCGGCAATAGGTAAAACGCCAATCCCAACGAGTATCATCCTCGTAGTGAAACAACATGAAAGCACAAGAGTACTGATCCATGACAGTACGGATGAGCCGTTGAATGTTTACACGGTTACGCTCCATCATAACGCGGTCGTTGACTGTAACGTCGAAAATATGCAATGGCTCAACGCCAACATATATCATTCCAACTTGCTTGATGCTGCGTATTCCCGTCGCTTCTGCCAGTTGTTTTCGTTCAGGCTGACTTTCCAAAAGCTCTGTTTCAAAACCATTCTCAAAGTCATCTTCACCAAAAATTGGGAAAATAACATTGTGGAGAAACGAACTCCAGCCTTGATATCGGCTGCTTAAATATTCTTTTAATAATTCCTTATTCATGGGGTTGTTTTTTACTTGATGGTTCCTAATACAATGGCTGCCTCGCCTTGCTTACTTTCTACATGGGCTACAAGTTTGCCAATTTCTCGCTCTAGAATCTCGTCAATATCTTGTTGCTCTATGGCAAAAAGACGTGAATCCCGCTCTTCTAATTCTTGACCAATGGCCAATACTTTTTTGATAATATCAAAACTTCCCCGGTCAATAAATTTACGAGCATTTTTTAGCAAAATCTTGGAGTGTTGTGATAAATCAGGAGTGTTATTAATTTTCACTAACATTTCTTTTGCAGAGGTAGCCTTGTCACCAGCCCTAGACTTGTTGATGCGGACAAAGTATTGATTATAAGTCTTTATGGCTTCTGTTGAAAGCTGTTGCCAGTTATTCGGCAGTGGAACACGTTTGGCATTTTCTTCCACATGCAGATCTTCTAGCAGTTCAAGCAAAGAAATTATTTTGGCGTTATATAGCCCCTCGGCTTCAGTACGTATTCTAATTGCAAGTCTTGCAGAGCGTGGCGCTTTTACTATGAAATATGCAGTTCCACTTGCAGCTTGTGCTATCTGCCAGTCTTCATTAGCTTGTTCTATTTGCAGATAACGTTTAGGGTGAGTATTCTTGTATCGTTTGAGCTCATATACATACTTCTGCAAAGGTGATTCTTCTCCGTCAACGGCTTTGGCAATATCGTAATGTACCACACTTTCTTCTTCCGAGAAAATCTTGCTGTCTTCACCGAACAGGACATGGAAGGATTGCAACTTAGTATGTGCCTTGCGAACCAACTGAATCTGCGCATCGCCTTCTGCACTTGGCATGAAGTTATAGACATAGACAAATGGCTCTTTACTTCCGATACGGTTTACACGACCTATGCGCTGCATCAGGCGAGTGGAATTCCAGGGAGTATCATAGTTTAGGATAACATTGGCACGGTGAAGGTTTACACCTTCTGCCAAAACCTCTGTTGTAATAATAACATTGTAGTCATCCTTCCAGACACCCTCGTAATTGGCATCGAAATTTTCTTCAATCGTATGTTCCATCTCATCACGATTGGCGGCAGTAATGACAAGTGCCTTATAGCCCTTTGCCTTTACTGCTCTTGCAAGTGATTGTACAGTATCTATAGCTTCCGAAAAGATAACCAATTTTCCAGAGGTATTTTTTTGTGGGTTAAACAATTCAGGCTTGATACTTTCTTTGAATGCATCAAATTTCGGATCTTGTGGGTTTTTCGCCCATCGATCATAGAGATTAGAAATGAGTCTGAAATCTTCTTTTAGTTGGATATAGTATTCTTCCTTAAAGTCTTTACGTTTATATTCTGCATTCTGTCCCTTTTCGTTACGCCCTTGTTCCGTCAACTTTGTTATCTTAGCTCTGATGTCTTCTACGCAATCATTAAACGAAACACGTTTACCACGTTTTATTGTCTTGGCTTCATAGTCAAGCTCTTTGTTTACGTCAATTTGCGGGCAAACGAAAATTGTGTCGTTTTCCCACATCTTAATCATGTTCTCTGTGTAACGTCGCAGATTCAGCAGGGATTGAGTAAAAGCAGTGAACGAACTTTCAAGACGCTTCACAAGAAGAATCTGCATGATTGTGGCAAGTTGCTTGGCAACGTCGTTGACACCACGGTTACCTCGACCTGTATGTTTTCTTTCGTTGGCAGGGTCTACAAAATATTCAATAGCACGATAGCGGAAGTATTTTAGCCATTCGTCAGTTTGCACCTTTTCAGCCTCCGTTGGAGCAATGATTGTCATAGTATCAGAGAATAGTTGAGCTAACTCGTCATCCATGATGTATTCAAGATTGTTAGGTCCAACTATTTTGGGAAATACCAAATTTTGTGATTTCATATCATCCTTGTAATATTTCTCAACATCAGTCCTTGTTCGGCGTTCCAATATATCACTTAATATGCAGTCACGCAGTCTCTTTGATACAGCATCCAAACGTCGGCGACGCTCTTCTGCTGGTATGTTATTGTTTTTATCTATCAGCAGTTCATATTCTCGGTTAACGTCTGCAAAGAATTTTTCGATATTTCCACTTTCAGCCTTCTTCAATGTACTATCATTGTGGTTTCTCTCAAAAAGATAAATCTGATTCTTCAAGTCGTTTGGTCTGTTGTTCTGTGGGGTGGCGGAAAGAAGACCCACGTATGGATATACTCCTGTATTAGAACAAATCTTCTGTATCAGTTCATCAAGAGACTGATACATCAATGTAGCACTGTTGCGGAACTTATGACTTTCATCAATGATAATAAAGCCATAATTTTTTTCTTGGAGTGTTCCACCAAAATCACCAGAATCGCGACTGTCGTCATCTTCATCTTCACACAGTTCATCTTCTGAGACATTTCCGATACGTCCAGTTGTAATGAAGTCAATATATGGCGCAATCTTCTCGTCAGAATCTTTGTCGAACATGGTTATAGTCTTCTTCCAACTCGATTGAATGGCAGGAGGAGTAATGACCAAAACTTTACGTTCTCGTCCATCGTCTTCCGGCACGGACAAGAAACGCTTGATGATTAGCATACCAATGATTGTTTTACCAAGTCCCACTACGTCTGCCAACATAAAGCCTCCATGTTCGTGCATAATGCTGATACATCTCTTTACTGCTTCTATTTGATATTCCAGTTTATGAATGTTCGCCGGTAGATAAGTTTCTATCTGTTGTCCAAGCGATTTATCCACAATATCACCAAATTTTATTTGTAATAATTTGATATATAACTCATACGGAGTAAATGGTAGTTTTTCATTTTTACGTTCTTTTTCCACTTCATCTGTAATAGGTGCAGATTTAAGGACTTGTTCTAGGAATTGTTCATTCCAAGGCTCAGAGATTTCCCATTTCTCATTAAACCACAACAGATGAGATTTATTACCTGGTATTGCATCAAGCGATAATACTTGATTGGGCGCTGTTTCAATGTAATTTAACTCAGCATTGCCTTGCAGCCCCTTTTGAGTAAAATTTGTGCTTCCCACAATTCCTATGCCTATACCGTTTTGCTTACCATCGAAGATATAACATTTGGAATGTAGGAACTGCGTTTCGTCATTCGCATTTTTTCTAAACACGCGAATTTGAATCTTGGAATCATTGCTTTTAGAACAATAATCAAGGAGCAGACGTATAGCATCTTTATATTCCTCAGTAACATTAAGTTCGTGGATATCTGTTTTTATGAAATCCAGTGGATAATTCGAATCTTTATATTTAGGTGACTTTAATTGATTTGCGTATATATAAGGGTCTTTGCCTATAAGTAAACGAAGCGTTGTTCCATCTTTTTCAATAAAAGATCTCAAACTTTTTTGTAGTATAGCTAAACCGGGAATATCCCAATAACCAGTTGCAATACTGACTGTTTGAATGCCATCAATATCTAAACATTTTCTCAATGTCGCTGTCATTGAAAGCGCTTCTATGGAATTATCTATAAGTGTATTATTCATATTTGGCACCTTGTGTAATTTGATGAATATAAATTAATTGCGCTCTATTGTTTTGAACTTATTAATAGCTCTCGAATATCGACTTCTAATATTTGAGATATTCTTAATAATGTTTCAAGACTTGGTTGGGAAGTGTTTGTGCACCACTTGGATACAGTAGCAGGATCTTTCTCCAATTGTTTAGCTAGCCATTTATTGGTTCGCTTTTTCTCCACAAGCACAACCTTAATGCGGTTTATGTCTTTTTCTTTTTCCATAAGGATTTTCTTTCGTTCTATGCAAAGATAAGAAAGCCTGTCTATTTTTCATCATTTCAATAGGACTATTTGCAATAAAATTTGCGAATAAGTTCAATATTATAGCTATTTATTGATAACATAATTTCTTTTTGGGATAGAAATCTGTATCTTTGTCTAATAATTATTATTGATATGACAGCAATTGTAGGTACCATAAATCGTAGGGGTGTAGCTTTTGCTGCAGATAGTGCAGCTACACATACTGTGTCTTCAAAGCATAAAATAACAAATCATGCTAATAAAATTTTTGAGTTATCAAGATACCATCCTGTTGGCATTTGTATTTGTGGGAATCTGGATTTTCTAGGAATGCCTTGGGAGGATATTTTTAAGTTATTTAGGGATAAATTAGGTGATTCATCATGCGCACATCTTACAGACTATCCTTGTATTTTTTTTGAATTTGTAAAAACTCATATAATGTCTCATTTGATTGAAGATCAAATTGTAAATCTACGAGTTATTATAAATGGTTTTTTAGACGAGATTATAAATATATCAAGGACAAAATTGGAAGAAGAAGGTGCAGAGATATCGGAAGAAAAAGTATTTAATAAGATGCAAGAGACTCTTATTTATTTTGATCATCTGTATTCTTCTGCTGAGAAATGTGCTGAATTTAAAGATTATACAATAGAAAACTTTAATAAATATGCAACAACAGTAATAACAGAAATATTAAACGAACTGTTGAGCTCTAAATTATGTCCAGAGGGATTTTTACAATTGTTTATCAAATCCTTATACAATATTATAGTTTCTACTGTTCATGTTTATCTTATTAACACTGAAATTATTTTCTGGGGGTATGGCGAAGATGATATATTCCCTTCTTATGTTTCTTTTGTCATAAGTTCTGCATTTGATGGTAGAATAAAATATACAAATAAAAGCGAATATATTGTTTCAAATATCAATAATGCCTGTGTTGAACCATTTGCACAAACTGATGTTGCAAATACCGTGATTAGAGGCATTGATGATGACCTTCGTCAAAAGTTTTACGAAAGCTATAACGAATCTATAACTGTGCTAAGAGATGAAATCATTTCTCAATTAGATTCAGCAGGGGCACCAGATGCTTTAAAAGACGCATTACATAACATTGATTTAAAACAATATACCGATTTATATATGCAGGGTATGAATCAGTACATACAAGAAAATTATATTATGAAGTTAGTTAATACTATTTCATATTTAAGTAAAGAAGACTTGGCAGACATGGCCGAAAGTCTAGTTAGAATGACATATTTAAAGCGACGTATTACATCTGAAGAAGAAAGTGTTGGAGGCCCAGTTGATGTTGCTGTAATAACTAAAGGTGACGGATTTGTTTGGTTAAAAAGGAAGCATTATTTCCCAGCAGAATTAAATCCACATTATTTTGAACGATCAAAATTAAAATAACTATGATTACAATATATAGTGAAAAAAAGGAAGTTCGTAATAGTGCTATGCCATTACAGAAGAAAAACAGTATGGATACAGAGTCCATCATATCTGATTCTTTAATAAGAATGCGAGAATTAATTAAAAATGATTTGCGTTCTGTGGAAAAAATCGGATGGAGGAAAGAAGAAAAGCAGAAATGACTTTTATATATTTACACTTGAAGGTGCTATAAATCCCCAATGATGTGGTTTGTTCTTTAACCTTATAGGGTTATTTATAATAATTTGAATTGAATTATATCAAGAACAACGTCGTCTTTATCCATTATTAAAACATATAAATTATATTACAAAATAAGAAAGGAGAGGAAAACCTCTCCTTTTTTAAAAATCTACATTACACCTCCAACTTTTTCAACGGCAACCCATAATTATATTGTCTGAAAAATCCTCGGTGAATAAGTTTCAAACCAAGGGTCTGATAATACTTGTAATCATCATCCTCGGTGCAAAGGTATTTATAACCGTAACGTGGGGCATACTCCTTAAAGAATCGGGCAAGGTCTTTCAGGTTTTCCTGCTGGTTCCGTTTGAAGTTACTACGCACAATGATAATGCTCCAGTCGGGAATGCTGCCAACACCACAACTGTATTCCCAGAAACGGATGTATAAATCCATTTCGCCTACATGGACAGAAACGCAAATGCCGTTGGCGTTGTGCATGACGGAACAACAGTTTCTGTAACCGAATCTCTCACACAAATAGAGATTGAAATCGTAAATAAAATCGGAATAGTTCATAATAATTTGAATTTTGATGGTTAATAAAAAATTGATTATAGACTGAAACCTCGCTTGCGTTTCGGTTTCTTTTTCTTCTTTTTAAGCCGGTTGGCCTGTATTGCTTCCTCCATATCATAATCCGTAGGAGAGGGAGTGAATAGTCCCAGACTGATGCCGGAATGATTCTCCTGCTGATATTCATGCCGAGGTTCCTCGCGTATGGTTTCTGCCTGTGCCTGACGCTGGTTCATGGTAGCAGAAAGAGCGTTATATCGCAGCTCCTGGTCGATGTTCAGGAAACTAAACTGGCGGTCAATCTTGGAACCGCTAAAGGTCAGTTGGTCACATGTGAACTTGACACCTTGCATCTCTCCGGTCGTGCGACTTAGCTTCCATTGCGTATCAATTCCGTATCTCCGTAAGGCCAGTCGCAGCTCACTCCAGCTTCGGGCGTTCGGAACTTCTCGTTTCAAGGCATGATAGATAAAATACTTTACCTTGTCGTGACGACGCAACCGCATGAAATTGACATGCTCTTTTCCTTCAGCAAAATGCAAGCGGTAACGGGCTGTCAGCATCTTGCAGGCCTTTTCGTTCCGGTAGCGGTCGTTCTTGTCACTGATGGTGTGGCCGTCATTATCCACCCGGTTGTAAACGATGTGACAATGCGGATGATCACGGTCAGTATGCCTGGCGATGATGAACTGCGTGTTCTCGATTCCCATCAGTTTCATATAGTCGTGGGCGATCTTCAGCATCAGCCCATCATCGTCACGGATGCGCTCCCCGTCTTCTGCGGAGAAACTCAATGATATATGGCCGACCGTGTTCTTGACCTTGTCATTCAGTAAAGTCTGCAACTCGAATTGCTCCGCTATTTCTTCGGGCGAACCGTAGACACCAACCGCTTTCAGCAGTCGCGATTTATCCTCTTTCAGCACATAGTTTACGCATCCAGAAAACGATGTGCCCTTGACAATCTTACCTATCATCCTTGAGCTGTTTTATGAGTTGTGAAATCTGTTGAACGGCGGTACTGCACTCATCGGCCACACGATAAAAACCGTAAGCGTTAGCTCGTTTGGCAAGCTGGTTCAGGTTTGTGCTTTCTCCAATCAGTTTTCGGATAATGTCAAGATTTTCTCTCGTAATTCGTTCGTGCACCGTACCGTGTTCGATGAGTGAACGCACTACTTCGCTTTGACTGCGTTTACTGCGTCGGCTGAGTGCTCTGAGCCAACCGAATTGTTCGTCTGTAAGACGGATTGTAACTGTATTTTTCTTGTCCATAATATTTGCTTTTGAGATTAATAATTGTGACCATCGGGAGCCGTCTCACCTTCTTTTGAGGTGAGCAAGTGGCCGGGAAATGTAATACACCGGCATAAACTTGCTCCAGTGAAAAAGAAGAGAATCAGACATCTGAAAGTCATTGTTTGAAAAGTCCTCTCCGGGTATGTTGAACCGTTGCTGAAAGCGGTGCTTTCTCCACATTGACAAGCTGCAAATCGAAAGTTTCGACCAGCGTTTTTAAGGCTGGGTTCAACACGATAAGACGATTGAAAATAGCCTCCTTTGTCTCTTCTCTCAGCAGAAAATCGGCGATGTCATAACCCGCATCACGTTCTTCTTTTGTCGCATTTCTTTCCATAAAATCGAAGAGAGAAACCTCTATTCCCAGACTTCGGATCATCTCCATTTTACTGTTCCAATAGTCGGTCGCACCCAGATCGGGGAAGAGCAGGACACGTCGATTTCTCAATACGCTCATGGCATTCCGATTAAACGCTCCGTTCTTTCCGCCCGAAGCAATCCAGAGGTATTGCGGCAGATAGAAGCTGGATATCAAAGCGCTTTTCTCACTCTCCACAAGGGCAACCGGACGTTGCTGGTCAGAGGACAAAAGATGTTCACCAAACAGGCATTGCCGGAGGTTGAAATTCTCTTTCTTCAAAAGGGAATGTACCCACGTGATGTAGTTGTGCGGCTCTTTAATCCGTCTTCCGTTTTCAGGATTGTAGAGCATCACTTTTCCGGTGCGTACCCGTCCAGAAATATCGACTTGCCAAAAGACCGTAGCTCCCGGCCAATGCTTCGAGGTTCCTACATGGTATCGCAACATCGGTTCTTCGGTAGCCTCCTGCCCGAAATGAAAACTCAGGAACTGAAACAGTTTGTTCGTGTGATACAACTTCAGGGACTGCCTCATGATTTCCGGCTCAATGAAGGATGGTGCAGGAGGCAGACTGATGCGTGGCTTTGACATCGGCACAAACTCTTCGTTCAATCGCTCTTTGGCAATCGGATTCTCGTCAAAATACATTTTGGGCGTATAGTTATAGCCGCACTTTTGTTCATGGTTGCATCGCCCTACATAATTGGGAAAACTGATTTGCTTTTCCGTATCAATGTATTTGGCGAAACAACTTTTGCGGTGGCAGTTCGGGCATGTATGCCGGGTGCTGACACCTTTGTATGGTTCTAATGTAAATCTGTAGTTCATTTTTCTTTCTGTTTGGATGTTACTATGCACATTTTCGCAACTTCACAAACCCCTCGGTTGCGAAAATGTGCATAGTAACAGGTTTATTTACTGTATTCTCCATGATTCTCTTTTCTGAATAATGTTCCGATGTGGCGTTTTAGAAACATCTTGAAAGCATGTTCCTTCATCCCGTAACTTTCAGCAATGCCGATACCTTCTGCCGTAGTAAACCTCTGAGGCAGGTTCAGGTAGATGTTGCGGTGCAATTCGCTCAACTGTTCCTGACTGACGGCAGTCTGCACTTTTACTGCTGTAGTTCGGAAATACTCAGTCAGCAGGATGGCACGGTTCACACTTTCAAGGTCAATCGTATGCTTGTCGCACTCTCCGCAAGTCCATCGGGCAAGCTGGATAATCAAACAAAACCGGATAATGTAGATTTCCAGTTTGCAGTAAATACCTACCAACGCATCATTGGTTTCCATATCACATTGGCGGGCATTTTCATGCTGCCAACCGTAAAGCCGTTGCTTGGCATCTTCATCGAATGGCAGGCATTGAGGCTGCAACTCATTATTCTCGTCATGCGGACAATCCTGTGCGATCAGCTTGTCGATAATCTGTTGCCACTGGATTTCCAGTTCTTCTGGAGTTTCCCGGTCGTTCCATCTGCTTTTCAAGACAGATTCAGGCATCACGAAAAGAATACGGTCTATGAAACCGTTACTCGAACGCTCGCCCTTGACCAGTTCGCCCAGAATTTTCTTTTGGATGGTACCGATAACGGAGATATAGGGACGTCTGATAAAAATGGAACTTTGCGTACTCTTGCGGTCGGAAATCGTGGGCTTGGCATTGAACACCGAAAGCCAGAACTGTTCTTCCGAACCGTTATTGTAACGGTTGAAGTTCTTGAACCAGGCCGACAGCTCGTCCGACCAAAGGCAGAGTCCTCTGGGATTTTGGGCATGTATCAGGCTCAATCCTTCGGGAGTAATATCCGAAACAAGAAAGCGTCTGCGCACGGGAGCCTGCGGATATTCATCCAAACCAGCTTCCATGCGTTCCTTTTTGCTCATGGACATAGTGCGTTCATACTCGGCATACAGCTTCTGATATTCCTGATTCTGACAATAGTCATGTTCAATGAATGGCTGGAAAGCGAAACTCAGCGGATGACTTTTATTGGCTCCAGGGCGTCCAATCAGTGCCATGTACAGAATGGGACTTTCCAGCCAGTTGCGCTTCACCTGCACCAGATGGGAGTTGCCAATCCCCACGGCAATGGCCGCAAGGATAGCCGCAGCAACATAATCCACGGGATAGCCCTGACAATCGTGCAAACTGCTGATGATACGCTGAATCCTGATAGGAAAGACTTCTATCGGGAACTCACCGCCGGACATCTTGACTCCGATGCGCACAGCCTCACCGATAATACCTTCTGCTGTTAATTTGGAGGTTTCCATAACCGTGCAGATCAAAAGTTATAGCCTCCCTTTGGTTTGCGCTTCACTCCATGTACTATCTCCGCTGCCTGTTCCTGGAGCGACATTGCCTGCATCTGCTTGCGCCCGGACTCAATCCATTGCAGCAACTCATCTTCATAGAAGTATAGTTTCTTTCCTTTTTTATAGGCTGGAATTAGTCCTTTACGCGCAAGCGTGTAAATAGTAGGCTTTGCCTTTCGTGTGATTTTACAGGCTTCGTCAATTTCAATAAGACGATGCTTGTCTAAAGAAGTCTGCGGTTGTAATGCCGCCACCATTTGCCGGATTTGTTCCATCTGTTCTGTGAGATAACCTACCGCCTGCGGCAGCTTATCAAAAGTGATTTGTTCGTTTGCCATACGTACTCGTTTTTAATTGTTCGCTGGCAAAGGAAATTGGTGTTTTGATGGTGGAAAACATCACCGGAATATAACTGTGAGATAACTTTTGATGATGATTGTTGACGGTAAATAATTAAATATCAATATAGAAAGCGATTGGATACACAGAGTTCGTGTATAAAAGAAATATATTATTAGAATATATGAGGAAAAAGCAGTAACTTTGTTTGTTATCAATTTAATTTAGTGAATACCAAAATGATACCGCAATTTGATCAAATTAGGATACAAGCGCTGAAAACACTAAAGTCGGGGGCCGTTATGAGAGCCAAAGATTTTAGAGTTCCTTTAGCAGAACATTTTCATTTGACAGATGAAGAGATGAATGCATGGTATCCATCAGGTAATGGAGAAATATTTTTAGATCGTATTTCCTGGGCTTTGTCTTATCTATTCATTGCTGGCTTAGTTGAAAAGCCTAAAAGAGGAGACTATAAAATTAGTGATAAAGGATTGTCTATGCTTGAATCATGTTCTGATGAACAGATAAGTGAGTATATTAAGACAACTGTCAACGCACGAACTCCGAAGAAAGAATCTAAAATTAAAGACACATTAGAAGAAGCATCAGAAACAACCGGAGAGAATGAACCGACTCCTCAAGAAAGTTTATATAATTCGTATGATAATATAAAACAATCCATTCAATCAGAAATTCTCACGACAATACTTAGTAAAAAGCCCCAAGAATTCGAACGATTAGTTGTGAGATTACTTCAAGCAATGGGATATGGAGGTGAAGTAAAGAACTCAGGATTTGTTACAAAATTTTCAAATGATGGAGGTATTGATGGCATTATAAAAGAAGATATTCTTGGCTTTAATCATATTTCTATTCAAGCTAAACGATATGCATTAGGTAATAATGTTGGACGTAATGAAGTTCAGAGTTTTGTGGGAGCTGTAGCAGGAACTCCATCTAAAAAGGGGGTTTTTATCACTACTTCAGATTTTACAAAAGGAGCTATGGATTATGTAGATAGCTTAAATGGTTCGCCTACTGTTATTTTGATTAATGGCCATCAATTAACAGAATATATATATGATTTTGGATTGGGGCTTCAGACAGAAATGACCTTTAAGGTGATGAAAATGGATAGTGATTATTGGGACTCAATGGAAGATGATAAATGACATATATTACTCTTTTAATTGTTGTAGTTTAATGTAACATTCAGATTCCGTATGTGACATTTTACGTTCAATCGTTGAGATCTCCAAGTCACGGAGGGTATGGGCAAAAACATTCTTGATGAATGTGGCTGTGTGAATGCGCTTTATACCAAAAGCCTTGCCAATGTTCCAACCAAAATGCATAATATCAATGCTTTTAAGTTGTGAATCCACCTTTACGGGCGTTATCTTTTGCAAGGTATCGCCTGAACTATATTCAGCAACGTATGTACATAGACGGTTGAGATCCTCTTCACTCATATAGGCAACCATTGTTTGCTTCGTATAGCTAATGACCTTTTCCAATTTAGTTTGAATAGCACGATTCTTTTTTGCGATAGAATTGGTTCGCATAACTTCATATTCTGAAGGTCCAGAGATTGTTTCTTCAGCGGTAGGAGCAGACTCAATGACATCAGGCGTAGCCTGGTTTGAATCTTTGATTGTAGGGGCTTCTGGAACAGAAACGGTATCATTGTGATTTTTCATCGTTTGAAAAGCAGTGAAACGCAATAGAAAAGCTTCTATGCGTGGCAGTAGAAACTGATTGAAAGTTGTCTGTAAACTGGCATAGATTGCCATCAAGACAATTACTGTTGCAAAAAATGCAACACTACTACTGAAATCGTCAACGCCTTTGGATAAAACAAACAGCCGAGCTAAAACGCCAACGACAAGCGTACCTACCAATACAAGGGAATAGAGTGCTATATGTTCTATACTTTTCTGATTCATAGTGATATTTGCTAATTGTTTGTGCGCAAATATATGTTATTTCATAGATACCATATTATAAATCCAAGAAAGTGGCAGCATTTGTCCTCAATATGTAGCTTTTTTCCTTGTCAAGGTGTCATTGTTTGACAAAAACTCAAAGGGAAATATATGTAAATTCATATTGGGGAGATTATTTTACTTTCTCTATCTAAATGGCTGAATGAAAAATCCTATATTTGTATAAATATAAAGAAAAGACTATGTTACTTCCAACAATGACATACAAAGAAATGTATGATAATCTTAGTAAAGATCTTAAAAAAGTAAAGATTCGAGAAGATTATTTTCTTCCAAAAGCAATAAAAGAATTCAAAAAGGAAAGAAGATTCCCAGCTTGGAGGTGGTATGAATACACTGTACCTGCATCACAAAACAAGTATATTATATTTTTTTATGTTGAAAGTCGTGCTTTCATTGAAAAACCAGAAATTGGCAATTATTGTGTAGTTTTTGACAACAAGAATAATAGGTTTGTAATTAAATGGGGGGCTTGTGGATATAATCACACAAAAGATGGACCATTAATGCTTCTTAGGCAGATTCAAGTATATACAAGTCATTTTTTTGATAGATATAAAGAACGATGTTTAAAAGATTTATCACTTAATGCGAACGATGTTGTTTGTAGATATTTGTCAAGAAACAAAGAGGTAATGCCTATTGAAATGAATAATGAGATTAATAGACATTTAGATCAATACGGAGCTGGTGCAAAATATGGTTTTCGAGTTAGAGATGGCTTCTGCTTTGCATTGCTAGACTTACAGGTTATGCAAAGTAAAGATGGAGATTGTGAAAAAGATAAGCCACAAGCGATGTATGTAGTTTATAAAACATTTATGAATGAGGCTGATATGGCTGATACGCAATTATCTGCGATAGACAAATCTCATTATGATGCATGGTTAAGATATATACAAACTCTTCAAAAAGAGGCAACAGATGGAAAAATAACTCTTACACTTGATGCATAATTAATAAGAACAAACTATCTGCATTATTAAGGTATTGGTTGCAGATAGTTCGTTCTGTAAATTCTTTATTTCAACGAAATCTTATTCGCCGTCTCGCGTTTCTTAGAATTAACCAAATCAGCATATATCTGTGTGGTGGTGACATTCTTGTGCGTCAGCATCTTCGATACTGTGTAAATGTCTGTGCCTAAAGAGATTTGGATGACCGCATACGAGTGCCTGAAGCAGTGGAAGGTTATGTGTTTTCTGATTCCGGCTTCGGCAATCCATTGTTTCAAGGGGTGATGGGTCATGGAGCGGGTTAAGCCTTTGAAGACTTTTCCGGTGCCCCATTCGCCACACAACTCCAGTGCCTCCTGACTGATGGGAAGGGTGACCTCGGTTTCTGTCTTCTCGGTACAGATACGAATGTAATAGCCTTGATCCGGACCGACTTCAAAGTCACGCCAGTCCAGTTTCAGAATATCACTGATACGGAGACCGGTCATGCAGGCAAACAGGGAGGCCTGTTTCAAAACTGGAATTTTGCAGGGTGTAGCGGCCAGTTTCTTGACTTCATCAAGTGTCAGATACTCTTTCTTGACCTCTTTCCATTCAATCTTTTCCAAAAAGTCGTTCAAGTTCTCACGTAGCATCTTCTCTTTATAAGCTATTTTCAACAGAGCTCGGAAAGTAGAATAATAGCCGGCTGCCGAATTGCGTGAGATGTAAGCATTGGGATGATTGATTTGTTTGCATTTGAGCAGGTAATCCCTGAACTTCTCACACAGTTCCACGGTGACATCGCCAAAGGTGCATTTGCCACCGACAAATTTCTCGAAGTGATTGTAAACACAATCCCATTTCTCATACTTTTCCCGTGCCTTTGTCCGGAAGTAGGCGAGGAAATCTACCTTTTGCTTGTTCTTGTCCAAGAACCCGAATTCTTCATTGATAAGCGACTGGACACGGATACAGCGGATTGCCTCTGCCTTGTTCAGCATATCCTGATTGAACATTCTTTGCTGCTCGTTCTTGGGCTTGGCATAGATGTAGATGCCGAGGAATTCCCGGCGACTCATCTTCATCGTGTAAGGATTGCGGATGGCCGGATAATAATCCAGATAAAGAGATATGCGGTCGTTACGCAATGGCTTTTGTCTCAAAGTTACGTTGGTACATGTAAGTGTCATAGCTATATTGTTTTTTGATGAATACTTGTTTTTGTTGCAAATAAAATAGGTGTTCTAATGGTGGTATTTATCACCGGAAAATAACTTTTGCCTCATTCTATCTTTGGAGGCTCAAAGAACTTGTCCAGCTCTGCCCGCAGGATCTTGGTATATTTACCGACCTTAATACGGGGAATATTATGGTATTTCACATAATGGTAGAGTTGGTCTCGTGTCAGATTGAATCGCTCCATCGCTTCGGCAATGGTGTAGTATTTGGGCTCTTCTGGAGCTATGAAACCTTTGGCAATGTCCACATGCTTTTTGGAGTAATACACCATAATGCCGACTTTCTTTTTGGGAATGGCATTCTTTGATACAAAAGAATAGATGGCCGTCAGCGTCATGCCGAACTTCTCTTGCATGTCTTGCGTGCTGTACCATTCCTTGATTTCAGGATCAGGAGCTTTTTTTGCAAAGTAGTCATCAATATGCTTTTTGCTCCAATAGGTTTTCCCACGGTTAAATGTCCGGGGTATATTATGCTCTTTAGCTATATGAAATATCCAGGAATCTTTGACACCGAATTTCTCTTTAATCTCATTGGTGGTATAGAAGTCTGTGATGGGGATTGTATCTTTGGGCATTCGATATTGATAAGGCTTATTTTGAAGCATAGCATCAATATCAGCCCTCCTGATAAATGAAAGCCTACTGCTAATTTTAGACGCTTTAAGGTGACCAGCCTTTACCATGGTATAGATAGCTTGGCGAGATAGACCTAACAGACGTCCTGTTTCTGAAAAGGAAAGATATTCCTTCTCCTTAATGTCTTCAATGATGCGTTCAGCTTTCTGAACTTGAGTTTGTGACTCTGTTGTCTGCACTCGTTTTGTGCGTATAGCCCGTTTATAGGCAAAATTTGCACACCTGTGTGAACAGAACCTCGTAGAAACTTTCTGAGCCTCGAATTCTTTACCGCACCATTCACAAATCTTTTTAATTCTAAAGTTACTAGTTGCCATTTTTACTTAATATTTAGGGGTTAATTCTCCTTCATTTCTCCTGTTTTTTGTCAACCATCGTAAACTATTGTCAACCATAGTCAACATTCTCCACGACCTTGCCAACGATAATCCTCGGATTTTCGTGGTGAGGTACACAGGAGGTACAAAAAATGGCGTAAAAAGGCTTAGCAACGATTATCAACGATACTTGAGCAACAAAAAAGGCGCCCGTAAAGAGCGCCATATTAATCGATTGCAATCAATTTAACTATTTGATAATCAATTATTTATTTACCGATGCAAAATGTTTATTTGCCCACACAAATGATATTTTCTTGTCTTAATGTATTGATAATCAATATGTAGTTCATGAACATTCTTTTATCGGGGGACAAACTGGGGACAAAATTTTGCAGGCCAAAAGAAATAAAAATCATAAAGTCCATTCCGAAAAATCAGGTTGCAATGTGTTGAGTCACAATTTGTCCCTCGTCTTCTTATTACTTGTCCCTCGTTTGTCCCTCTGAATAGGAGTTAATTTCGTTGCTGTTTTGTAGAACACTTAAAGTTTCAATATACAAGTTTAGTTTGGTTTTTGTATATCTAATCAAGTTCTAAACTAAACCGCTTGAAATTTCGAATTACAGATGCACTGATTAGATATACTTGTTTAATTCTGCAACCAACAGATGAACCGTTGTAGATGATTCTTCTGCAGCAGGATTACCACATGAAATTTCAGCAAGTATGGATGCTGCATTTCTGATTGCCTTGTGCTGCAAACCAACAAGCCTGTTATACATGGTTGCACCAAATCCCTCATTTTTGGAGTAAGTGATTCCGGTAAGTTTTGTTAGCATATCAGCATAGTTGTTTCTATGCAAGGCTCCTTTATATAGATTGAAATGTAGCAAGAACCAATATTCAAAAGCCTGATTACTATACGCTACCTTGAAGCCGTTTTGCCGTGCCAGTACTATAGCTTGGTTGAAGTCTTTGGCTGGAAAATCATCCTTGTCGAATACTACCCAGCATTGGTCGTAATGGTGTTTTTTCTTTTGGTCGGCTTCTCGTATGCTGATGGCCTTGTTTACAAGGCTTATTGTATTCATAGCCTGTCCGACAGCTTTGACGGTTGCCGTAGTCATACGGAATGCCTTGAAATAATCCGGTTCGGTACGTTCTCCCTCACAAACAATCAAGAATGATTGCTTGACATCTCGTACACCTTGGCGACGAGTCAAATTACTTTTACGGTGGTCTTTTTTCCCTTTCTGTTTCATATCCGTCATCTGTCTTTGAAAATATTTTCCATATCACCGATTATAGGAGTTGCCCCATATTTGCCTTGTAGATAATCTTTCTCAAATGGAGAAGTCCTGCGTACCTTGTATTCTGCTAAAGAATATGCTTCTGTTGCACCGAAATTGTCTTTCTGTGTAAACCAAACCTGGTCTCGGCGGAATAAGTTCGCACTTAAGAGGAATGTATCATGTGTTGTGAATAAGAACTGTGCACCCTTGGGGTTCGTTTCTGATGAATTAAACAGGGTGATTATTTTCTTGACTAATAGCGGGTGCAGCTTGGAATCAAGTTCGTCAATTACGATTCGTTTTCCATTATCCAAGGCATCAATTATAGGATATGCCAATGAAAAGTATTTTATAGTACCTTCGGATTCATTGCTATTGAAAGAGAATGTCACATTGTTAATCTCTCTTCCTTCGTTGTCATATTGGCGGTGGCTGCTCACTATTTGATTGTCAATTTTTGCAATGCTCTCAATACCTAAGTCAGCGTATTTAGCGAAAGCGACAATTCGGTTACGGAGTGCCTCGTTGTCAAGATGCTTGATCGCTTGTTGCCACAGTTTATCGTCCTCACTGCAGAAAAGGACTTGCATATCGTTCAGCCATTTCAGAATGGCTACTGCTTTAGGATCGTTGAACTGGGCGGCTGTGGATAATAGCAAGGCATTCTCGCGTACCATTTTCTTGTTCACCAATTCTTGCAACAAAGAGCTTTTGGGATGAACTGTTGTATTTCCGTCTTCGCGATAAAATACTTCAACTTCCTTTGCTCTCTTTCTGTTTACCCGTTGATACAGCCATTCTGTGCATACAGCCTTGTCAGTTACTTCAAAACCATAACGATAGATTGTGTTACCATCCGAGAATGTTGCTTCCATAGTTGTCGGCTCATTCACTGTAGTGGAATTTAATCGGAAGTTTTCAACTTCAATGGACTCTCCAGCCTGACTGTTCTTAAAAGAGTCTATGATGAATCGTTTGTAAAAATCAAGAGCTTTCAGCACATTTGATTTACCGGAAGCATTGGCTCCGTATATGACTGCACTTCGCACAATAGACATTCCGGTATCAGATAATGGAATGGTATCGTTCGTCTCAGAGAGATTTTCTTTGAGTGTAGAAGCCACAAAAGATAGTTTCAACTCATCCTTTATGGATAGATAGTTGGTTACACAAAATTCAAGAATCATAAAGCAAACTCGATTATTTGTAAATTTCCTGCAAATATACGACTTTTCTTTTGAATTTGTGCAGGAAAAGTGAAATAAAAGACGAGTTGTAGTATTCCCGTTGTATTCTTTATGGATATTATCTTTTTCACATCACTTTCGGGTTGGTTGAATAAGAATTGTGTCGCGAAGTTATATGTCCTGTCTTTCTTCCTTGCAAGGTCGAGCCTATTGGTTCCAGCCAAAATCTCCACACTCGGTTTTCAACTGAGGTAGTATTTTGCCTATGAAACCTTGCATGAAGAGCCATGACACTTTGTAATGCGACATAATTTTAATTAACCCCGAAAGTAGCTGATGCGACCAGAGGGAAAAGTAAAAATTCAAATCAGAAGCGATTATGGCAAATTATGCGACAAACATCTTCTACGCAAGTACGGAGAACGAGAAAGACCTTGATAAGGTAGAGAAATTTTTAGATGAAACTTTTTGCGACTGTTATCTTGACAGGGCAGAGGACAGTATCGAGGGAGAGTTTTTCTCAAAGTGGGATTATCCCGAAAAAGAGATAAACGAAATGATTTCTCTTTTGGAGAGCAAAGACAAGATTTATATCCGAGTGCTGACACACGAGCTGTGCAACGAGTATGTGAACTTTCAGGTATTCTCAAACGGAGAATGGTCTTACAGATAACCCTTAAACACAAGCGTACTATGTATTACGAAGAAGAACAGGCAACAGAGATTATCGGGTGTTCTTGTACTTTACTAACACCTTACAAAGGATATACTGAGGGCGAAGTGGTTGGCGATTATGGCTCTGAAATAGTGGTAAGGCTCAACAACGGCAAAGAAGTAGTGGAATACCGGGACGAGGTACTAATCTATGACTAATGGAGGATTGATTTATGATGACACCGATAGCGACAAGATTTGTGGATTGGGATATTCCCGAACTTTCAACCCTGCAAAATAGCATGGTATATCAGTTGAGACAACAACTCAATGATGGCGTTCCTATGTGCCGACAGCAGAAGAATTGGCTGACAAACAGCGTGAACAGAAATACCTATTTCAAGAAAGGAGTTCCATTAGGAGGATACCGCTTTGACTTTTCGGATGTGCTGAAACGTTTCTTTGTCAAGCAATATGGGCATATTGCAGAATACTATGCCGTTGATAAAACCTCATTGAGGGCATTCCTTTGTGGCAGGATTGATGAAATCATTGAAATAACCGATTAAAATAAAAATATTATGCTGTACGATTATAGACAAAAAAGCAAAACGCCAATGCTTCTGACTTTGGCTAATGGCAAGACCATTGAGGGCGAATTTATAGACCTGCGGATAGATACCAATACATTGCCCAAAGGGAAACTATGGTATCACATTCGGCATGCGGACGATGATTTGACGGAACCTGCCTCATTGAAGAACGGTTGCGTGGTGGTCAATTTCTGTGGTACTTTCATTTGCGACCCCATCGATGACTTCCCTTGTGGACAGGAACTGGAGATAGCCGACTGGTCATATCTGGAATGATGACAGGTTTCAAGTGAAATGGCAGCACGGAGAATGTCTCTCTATGTTGCCTTTTTCGTCATTGACTGAAATGCCATAGATGGCGAGGCTCTTTTATAATCAGGGCTTGCCAAGCAAGCCTAACTACCTTTTTTATTTTTCTTGAAACCCAAGCTGGGCAGCAATGTTCCTTTTATAGATATTGATATTCCATACTACGCCAATGGCGACCAAGGCTGCTCCGTTTTACGGTAGTTGAACTTCCGCCTTTATTTTCTTTTCTGTAGCATCCTTATCTTGTCGGCAGTTTAAGTAGAAAACGACTATTCTGATGCAGTTTTTCGTTGTTAGTCAAGTCGGTCTATTTTTCGGGACTGGACTCTCCACGGCAGAATGCTCTTGGTTGGATTGCAGTTTTTGTGTAAGGCGTTGTTGGGCATCCATGTTTGGCGGTCATACTTGTTCCTCTCTGATCATACATCTTCTTTTGGTCTTACTGTCGAGCGTCCCTTCAATTTTGCATTTGCGGACGGATGCTGTCCTACTTGCGAAACCTTGCTTGTTTGTTTTCATCAATCCGTTTCACAATCGCTTTTGGTCGTGTTATCACACATTTTTCCGTTGCAAAGTTAGTATGCAGCCGGGCACGGCTAAAGAGCCTTGGTCAATGGCGTAGCCTCACAAATCTTCCTTTATCGAGCCTGAGGTTTTGACGGCTTGCGCTGACAAAAATAAAGCGTATTTGATTGCTATCCTTGCCGCAACCCTACACTGCACTCACTTATGTTGGCAGCGTAAAAATAATTTTAATAACAACTTAAAGCATTGTAATATGAAACAGATTGAGAACAATTTCGCAGTATCAGGATTCGTAGGTAAGGACGCAGAAATCCGTCAGTTCGCAAACGCAAGTGTGGCACGCTTCTCATTGGCAGTAAGCCGTCAGGAGAAGAATGGAGAGGAAACAAAACGTGTGTCCGCCTTCATCAACGTGGAAGCCTGGCGCAACAACGCCAACACAGATTCGCTCAACCAGATAACCAAGGGCGTTCTGCTGACCGTGGAGGGCTACTTCAAACCCGAAGAGTGGATCGACAAAGACGGCGTAAAACATAGTCGCATCGTCATGGTCGCCAACAAGTTCTATCCAACGCCTGACAAGGAGGTAACTCCGGCAGAGCCTGAGAAGAAAACGAAAAAAGGCAAGAAGTAATTCCTGTCTCGCCTTAAAGAACAAAGCGGCTTCGGTCGCTTTTGTTTTTGCTCGTAGATTTGCCTGTTATATTCTAATGGTTGCGCCCTTATACTTTTTAACCCTTCCCGTAAGCGGCTTCTTCTATTCTTCCGGAAGAGACTTGTTCGGTTTTGCAATGTTACACGTTGCTCCTCTCTCGCAAGACTCTCCGTCGGAAACGCCCGATACAAAAAGATTTGCCAACCGCTCCAAGACTTCGTTTTATCCCGGTAGTCAAAACATTTTGTTATTTATCGGGCTTGCAGAAGAAACTCGTTTACTGCCCACCCTGATTGAGTTTGAAAAATATTCAAACAGAGGGATAGTGTAAATATTCATTGGCTTCTCTCCCATTGCCAATACAATTGTCTATATTTTTAATCCATATAGATATTATCTGTCTCTTCTATAGTCGCTTTTACTCCACCCAACGAGAAGCCCTTTCACTATTTTGATGAACACCCAGAACGCCACTAATACAATAATCGTTTCTCCCATACTACTGCGGTTATATTTTTGTTCTTACTACCTATAAAGGTACGAAAAGATAATGAGACAAACAATCATATTGCGTTAAATATCAATAGAGTATGAATAATAATAATAGTTATGCAAGATACGATGTTGTATGTAAAAGATACTGCAAATATCCAAATATGCAGTATCTTTTATAGGAAAATTGTGCCTGTACGCTGTACTACACTTAATTTATGCTATTACAAGCAGCTCTATTTCAAAAATGAGAGTTGAGCCACCGGGTATGTCGGGTTGCGAGAACTTGCCATATCCCATTTCGACAGGGATGTAAATCTCCCATTTGCCACCGTTACACATCTGTTGCATTGCAATAATCCAACCCTCTATCAGTTCGTTCAAACGGAACACTATTGGTGTTCAAACACGACTGCTGTTGAACTTCTTTCCGTTTATAGTCCACCCGGTGTAGCAGTGTGCGGTGATGATTCTGTGGGGCGTAGGATGCCTGCCGTCGTTCTTTCCCTCGCTGATGACCTTGTAATAGATTCCTTTTGGGAGAGGTTTTACACCCTCTTTCTTTGCTTTTTTCTCCAGCCAATCCTTGTTGGCTTGTTTGTATTCTTTTTTGCTTATTTTATTTCGGATTTTCTAATTGGTATATGATATGGGGTATTTCTTTATCTCGGTAGACAACAGTATGGCTACCAAAAGATTCCATGCCAAGCCGCTTTGCCACTCGAATGGAGGCCTTGTTTTCCGGACGAATGCTACAATATACAGCTGGTAATTTTAAGCTGTCAAAAGCATAGCCTATGAGAGATTTAACATCTTCTGTTGCGTAACCATTGTGCTAATATGGGTTGTCAAATATGTATCCAGTTTTAACGATGTAGATTCTATTCATTCTTGTTTTCATAAGTCTAACCTGACCTTTCAGCAAGTCGTTTTCTTTTAACTCTGCTGTAAAATATCAGACACCGTCTTTTGTGTATCATATAAACTGTTGCTCTGTTCAGGCTTGTCAGCAATTTTGTTGAAACTATGCTCCTAAGTGTACATCACTTCAGGCTTGCCCATTATTGCAAGTAGAGTCTCAAAATCGTCATGAGTAAGTTTGCGAATAGCCAGACGCTCTGTTTTTATTATGTTGGTCATAGATTGTAATATTTAATCCTAAAATTAGCGAGAGTATCAAATATTTCACGAATATCCATTCCTATGTAATATGACTCTTTCAATTCTTCTCCGTCAAAAACTTTTCTTCCCGGATATTCGTCTTTTGAAGTGAAGAATGAAGTTATTTTGAACACTTCCTTGACTATGCCTTTATAACAGCCAAGTATATGAGTGGCTGCCAGAGCTTTATCATCTTTAATGTTCCAGTATTTTCGTGTACATTCTTTGAGATTTTCACGATAGTATAAACTGGATTTATCATTGTTAATCATAGCTTCGTATGAATTTTTGATATTCACGAAGATAAGCCGGTGTGAGCTGTCTAATTTTACCATATTTGTTTAATTTTATGGTTCTACAATGGAACAAGATTCTGAGCAACAAATCAGTTTGGCAAGACTGACAAATCTTTCAACAATCAGTTCTTTTCTTTCGTAGTCGGATATAACCCACTCCGGAGAATTGTATTCATTATTGTGAAAACCCTTATTGCTTTGAAGAACCAATTGCTTGAGTGCATTGAAAATATTTGGACATGAATTGACGTTTTCAGTTAATCCACATATACCCCAATATGGATTTTCATTATCGTCAAATGAAACCGTGCATCGAAAATCACGATTACGATATTTGAATTTGAAGCCAAACTCAATATCGTTTTCCATTGTTAGTAAAGGTTTATGTGAAAGAATATCGGAACATTGGTTATACCATTTTTGTATATCACTGATATTGCTTTGTTCTGAGTAATCGTCCAGCAAAGAACATAGTCTTTCTTTGATTTTCTCTATATTGTCTATCTGATCTTCAATGACTTTGATTTTTTCTGAGAGAGGAATTGAATCTAGTCCAAGAGTATCAATCAGTGCTTTGTCTAATTTATTATTCATCTTATTGAGATTATACTTGTTTTCCAAATAAGTTTTATATAGCAATAATGTGCTTTTAAGGAAAGGTTGTTCGTTGAAATCTATTTGTTCATACATGGACTCTATCAAGGGTATAATGTCGTCCTTGTAGTTCTTGCATATTATCCTATCGCACAAAAGTTGGCGAATTTCAGTCGGTAATGAGTTTTCGGATGGGTATATATTTGTTTCTCCTCCTAAATACAAGACATATATCTGATTATCTGGATATGTTTGCTGAGCTATTTTGACGTAATTTGCAATCTGGCTCGGTTGCTCAGGGGCATTGTTGACCTTGTTCTCTACAATCAAAAAGAAGTTGTCACTTTTTATTGTAAGGTCTATCCTGTGTCTGTCCGGATAAGGAATTTGAATGCTTTCAAAGGTGCAATCAACATTAGGCAAAAAATATTCTACAAATCTCTTTTGCAAATTGTTATCATGCAGAATTCTATAAAGTATTCTACTGTGTGCAGTTTCTTTAAGTCTTTCCGAACGTAGAGCATCATTAAGCAAATCTATCATAAGGGGAGAACCTGATAATTCTTTCTTGTAAGACGCTGAAATCTTCTGACAAACACAAAGGGTTTCTTCTAAACTTTGTGTTATTATGTCAGAAAAACGCAAGATTGAAAGGTCAATGTTACTCATTGATGTTGATGTCTTTTGATTTACGTTTCCCAAGCGGCCCGCTAAACTTGCCACGATTGAGTGAAACGCCGTATTTATTGAGAATGCGGAATATCGAACTGCGACTGTTGAATCCGCTTACCTTCCAGATGTCATCAATGGAATGACCGTTGTTGTACATCGCCACGATTGTCTTTTCCCGTTCAGCCTTGCTGATGTTTTTCTCTTTGGTCGGCTGGTTGATATACTGTGTCAGGTGGATGATGTGTGCTGAAGCTTTGCGTAGTGCAGCACATTCTTCAGGCAAAGAACCGAATATCTCCAATACATCAGAAACTTTGGTTTCCGGGAACATATTGCCACGGCTGTCAATTTTGTCGTGAATGGAGATGATCCGAACGACCTTTACACGGCAGAACTCGATGAATGCCGCCAATTCACGAGAGCCGCGTAGGGCATTGCTGAATTTAGAGACTACCAGTTCGTCTCCACGTTCCAAATTTGCCATAAGTTGTTTCCACTTTGGACGCAGTTTCTCATGCTCATTCTCTTCTTCCACCACTTGTACACACCCGTACTGCTCCATCCATTCTTTGTCAGTGTCTAAGGCGTCGTAACCGGCTGTCTTGAATATGTAACCTACTTTTGCCATATCAGTGTTCAATGCTAAAAAAATATCATTTGCAAAGGTACAAAGTTTAATCCGAATAGAATCATACTTAGAAAAAATATTTGCAATAATTATACTCTGTGTTTGCACTTGTTTCGCTCTTGTTTATTCTGCATATTATACTTGCGAGTATGAAAAATAAAGTGTATTAAAGTTTGATTATTAAGTGTTATTATACAGGTTTTTATACTTAACTTTGTGCTCATAAAATCACTAAAAATAGTATGTGTAGAGGCTTGTTAAAGGATAAATTAGAAAAAGGAATTGCTGGTTTTTGCATTAAATCATACTCAAAAAAGTATGTTGTTTTTGCCAAATTCATTGCCGCATGTGCTGTCATATTAACATTGGCATCATGCAAAGATAGTACGTGTGATAGTATGTTTCATACAAGTGAGAATGCTGTCAATGCTTGCCACGTTTATTTGTCCGAAATACGCAGTATGGAATCTCTTCCTACAAACCTCTTGATAGAGGCTATCAATAATTGGCAAGTTCTTAAGGATTCGGTTTTAATCTTTATGGCAAAAGATACAGCTAACTGCATCCACTCCAGTAATGAAAATTCCATACAGTTGTTATGTGACTCCTTGCAGACAGAGTTTATACGTTTAGCAAATTCTACTCCCAAAACATTTAATGATGTATTGTCAATCAAGGAACAGATTTCTCCTTACCGACAGGATGCTGAACTGCTACAGAATTTAGCGATGACTGTACCATTCTTTGATTCATTGGATATGATACAGCCTTGTCAAGGAACAGCTGAGAATATCGAATCTGCTTACAAGACTTTTCTTTCCGATACATTCAAGTCCGGAATACATAGCAAGGAAGCACTTCTTGCTTTTATTAAGGAAGAAGACAGATTGTTCCGATCCTTTCTTGTTCATCTGCCTGAACTTGCAGATGCCGACCTTTCTGCCATTACGCATGGAACAGAGAAATGTTGTATTTCTGTATTCCAATCAGCAGACAGTGGCAAACTGTCTTACCAGGATGCTCTGATATATTTATCCAGACGTACTAACCGAAGAATAGTTCTCAATGCTTTGACTTGTATAGAGGACATCAATCAAGGCAAAGTCAAGACGGATACGCAAGCACGTGCGTATGTGTGGATGCTATTGCAACCTTATATCTCATTGGACGGTTTTGGTATGACAATGTTGTCCGATAAGGAAAGGGAAGCATTATACGATGTAGCAGAACAAATGCCGGCTACGATGACCAAACTCAATAGGATTATAGGCATAGATTATAACCAATGGGAATCATTGCCGGGACTGCTTGTAAAGGTCATACTTACTTCTATCTGATAAACAAGAAAGAAACAAATAAACTTCAACGATATGCTACAACTGTTTTACGATGACTTTCTCTCATTTGTACCGCTCCAACTTCCTCAATTGTTGGATGTAACCACTATGGAGCAACCACAATTCTATGACGATTATGTCTTGCTATCTTTTCCTCTTGCGGAACAGTATGATTTGGAAGAGATAATGGACATTCTGGAGGATGATATGGAACTGATAATCCTCTATCATCATATCCCATCAGGATCCACTTCATTCGGTTGCAGTACTTGCGCCTATTCCAATCCTGTATTCGGGCAGATGTTTAAGATGAATGCCAGGATAACCGAAACCGGCAAGGTTGACCGTATAGATGTGACCATCTATGATTCCTTGGAGTTTATGTGTTCCGATATCTGCATTGATCTGAAACTCCATGAACAAAGAGGTTACTTCAAATATCGCAAAAGGAAGGAGGAACTGCTTGCTGAGTTTATATGAGACAGACTATTTACCTGCAAATGCTTTACCTGATTAATATGCACCGGAGTTGGGTTGTGGTGGACGATAGTCGCAGTTTTGCGCCACGCATTGTTTTCAAACAGGGAAAGCCAACCTCATGTGTATTCCGTATCGTTTGTTTACGAGCTATCTACAAGCATAATGGTTATGAGCGTGGTACGAAATGGTGCATATCCGAATACGAACTGGATAAAGCATTGGCAATATATCGCAAAAAGAATCCGGAGGTAAGGGCTCGGCTAAAAAAAGGAGCGTCATATCTTGAAGCCCAAGATGCAGAAGCATTGGTAGAAATCGCTACATACGGCTTGGTCAAACTGGAACTGTCTGATTTGCCGTTATTCAAGCAATACTGATAACACAATACCTACTCATTATGATTTGGATTATTATTGAAATGCTTTTTCCGGCACTGCTCATTGCATTGCCATTATTACTGTATAGAAGTAACCGTCCATTTATGGAAAAGTTCTGTTTAAAAATGGTCGCAAGCGAAAATGCACGAAGACTATATGTGCGCTGTATGCTGATACTGATTCTTTTATATCACTATGTATATGCAGGTGGACACTTTGGAGAATGGGGCATTGTTGTATCTACCACTATTTGTGCCATTCTGTTTTCGTTTAAACGAACCGATAAATGGCTCTGCAGACTTCATGAAGAACGGAAAATCTTCTTTCTGACATTTCTGCTTGCATTGACAAGCGGTGCGGTGCCCCATCTGCTTACTACAGCAGTTGTGCTTGCTTTTCTCCTCTTGGCTTCCATGTTCTATCCTTCTCGTAATGTACTATCGAAATGGAAAAATGAAGAAGTCAGAAAACAATGGGAAAAGAACCTTGGAGCATTGTCCGAATTCTATTATTGACATCATCACGCAACTCTGCCACGAATAAGTGGATAGTGGCAGTTTTATCAAATCCATTGATAGTTAAACTAAAAATTTATAGTAATGACAAAAGAAAAGAATAGATGCACCAATCAGATACTGGTAAATATGGAACTCTTCGATTATCTCAAAGAGAAAGTGGGGGAACGGAAGACAAAAACAGGAGCTTATCATGACCTGTTGGATAAGTGTGTGACAGGATTTGTCGCTCCCTTTTTGAAGAATCATGAATATGTATTGCAGGCTGACCAATGTCATGTGACTATCTCCGACCTTGCCGTGGAATGGCATTGGCACAGAGCTACGGTCAGAACATTTCTTGAAAAATTGGAGGAAATGGGATATATACATCGTACAAGATTTGCAAAGAGCGTAGTCATTACAATGACATTTGCACCGATAGCCAATGGTGAAAGCACAGCCTTTTATAATGGTCAAGTTGAATCTAGCCCTGTCGATGAATTTGATACTGCTTTATCTGAATGGATAACCGGCAATTTGTCGGATTCACAGATGGGTGATATTTGTGTACAATACTATGATAAACGGATGGAGCCAAAAACAGATTCATCGGACATTGATTTAATGATTGAGCAAGCGAGAATACACTTAGCCGATTGCAATAAGCTTACTCAAGAACTTGTCGAGCGTATAGCTGTTGCCGGATTGAAACGAGCCATAAGAAGTTCACGCTTTGAAAGCTCATCGGATTTTATAAATTTCTTCGAGCGCAAATTGGGTGGAGAATGGTCTTCGCTATTGGAGGCAGCAAGGATTACTTCCAAGATGATTTTACTTGGCGAAGACGAGGTCGATGACGATGCCTCTGGTAAAAAGCAGATATTACTCACGCTCCGTAAACCGTTCAAGGCTTTGTGGGCGAAGTATCAGGAGCGTGAACCTTCCCTTTTGTAGGTTCTATAACCTATGTTGTGAATCTGAATCCATTGTATAACCACGGACAAGCCGTGATGCCCTACGTTTGTAGGCTTGCCATTCTAAGCGTGCAGCGGTGCTTGCACGTTAACCAAACAGAGGGAAGTAAGGGTAGCCTAATACCCCAATAGCATAAAGCTATCGGGAGAGGTGCCCGGACAAGCAGCAAGCTGGGGCAGAAAAATGTCCGGAAAATGAAAAGAGAATATGGCTAATGCAAAGCAGGTAATGGATTTCCGACCTTCAAAAGGCATAACTACAGCCCAAAGTAACGAACACCAACGAAGGTGGACGGAAAAAGGCTGGGACCGTGCCGTATCGGTCGGAAACTATGATCCGACAAGAGAACATTTGAATTTTGAGATAAGGACCGGCAAGATATTCCCGATAGACAAAACACGGAGCATCCCGGAAAGGATGGCCGATAATTTGTCGGCAAGAGGAATCAAAGATCCGAATGGAGGTTTGACAGAACCGCGTTTCCGCACGGTAGTCAATTTTATTTTTGGGGGCTCACGTGAACGTATGCACGAAATAGCTTTCGGAAAACAGGATGTGAATTTTGACAAGGGAGCTGATAACTCCCACATCGAGAGGAACAAAGATATTGAAGAATGGGCGAAGGATGTTTATTCATTTGTTTGTGACAAATATGGAGAAGAGAATATTGTCGCCTTCATTGTACACATGGATGAACTTAATCCTCATGTGCATTGTACCTTGTTGCCAATTCGAGACGGCAAGTTTGCATACAAACAGATATTCGCAGGAAAGGACAAATACGAGTTCAGTGCACGAATAAAGGAGTTGCATAGCGACTTTGCAGAAGTGAACAAGCGTTGGGGAATGTCGCGTGGTAACAGCATATCCGAGACCGGAGCAAAACATCGTACTACCGAAGAATATCGCAGAAATCTTTCGGAAGAATGCACCAATATTGAAGATCAGGTTGTCCAACATAAAAAAACTTTGTCGGACCTTAAATTAGAAATCAGTCTGGCAGAGCGTCGGGTGAAAGGCTTAACTTCTATGGTTGACAACCTCAGAAAGGCAAAAGCGGAAAAGGAAGCTCAACTGTCGGCACTGGAACGTATTCTTCAAAACCATCAGGGAGATACAGTTGCGATTATATCCGAGAGGGAACGGTTGGAAAAAGAACTGGCTTCTATCCAAGCAAAACTGGCAGACAAGCAGGATAAGCTGCGGATGGCTGACCGACAACTTGAAACCCTTAAAAAAGATATGGATGCCATTGGCGAGCGTACTGAGGAACTGAAAGGTGAAGCCTATAGGTACAGCCGTGAAATCCATTCCAACGTGGATGTTTTACTCAAAGATGTGATGTTGGAAACATTGGTCGATGAACACTCCGCAAGAGTGGCAGGTATGAACTATTCGGAACAAGCAGCCTTTGACGGTTCGTTGTTGCAAAGTCTGACAGAACAAGGAACAGATGTTATGTTTTGTGCTACGCTTTTGTTTCTCGGTATGGTCAATGATGCGACTACTTTTGCCGAAACGCATGGCGGTGGTGGAAATTCCAGTGACCTCAAATGGGGACGGGATGATGACGAAGATAACCGAGCTTGGGCAAGGCGATGTATGATGATGGCAAGCAAGATGATGCGTCCGGCTTCCGGTAAAAGGCAGAAACGATAATTGGCAGGAAGTAGTTTCCTGCATTGGATGTAATACCTAAAAATGATAGAATAAGAATGAAAAAGAAAATAGTATTTGTCATGGCAGTGGCAGTAATGTACTGTACCTCCCAAGCGAATGCGAATGTACAACCTGTTCCACAGGATAGTGTACATTGTGAATCCTATAGAGACAGAGAATTGATGTTTCAATCCGTAGAACCGGTTTTTCATAAGGGAGTGTTGGTAACATCGCCTTGGAATGGTAACTGGTTTGTCAGCCTGCAAGGTGGTGCAAGTGCTTTCATAGGCAGACCGATTGGCTGTGCCGATTTGTTCGACAGGGTAAAACCAACATTATACATATCTGTGGGCAAATGGTTCACGCCACAGATTGGAGCAAGAATCGGTTATGACGGTTGGCGGTTCAAAGACTGCAATCTTGCTACCAATGACTATCATCATTTTCATGCCGACCTGATGTATAATGTTCTTGGTGGATTGTATTCAAAGAAAGAAAATCCTCGTTGGGGTATCATTCCATACATCGGTTTTGGAATGATGTATAATCCTCAGAACGACCAGAAACCATTTGCCATTTCGTATGGCGTACAAGGGCAATACCGCATCTGCAAACGGCTGGCGGCATTACTAGAGATTGGTAATGTTTCCACTTTTCAGAACTTTGACGGATATGGGAAAGCCAACTGCTTCGGGGACAATATGCTCTCCATTTCAGCCGGATTGTCTTTTACAATAGGTAAGGTCGGATGGAAACGACCTGTGGATGCGACTTCTTATATTCGGCAAAACGAAAGGTTAGTGGAATATGTTTCGGAGTTGTCAGAAAGCAATCGCAGGTACATTGGGCAACACGATAAAGATATGCGTACATTGAATGAGCTGAAGAAAATTTTGGAGATTGAAGGATTGCTTGAAAAGTACAGCCGGCTGTTTGATGACCGTGAAGATTTAAGTAGTGGTTATCCTAAAAATGATTATAGCGGACTGAACTCGCTCAGGGCAAGGTTAAAGAACAGGCGTTGGGATGGCAAGTCGCCATTGGCCAATGACAGCCTTGCGGTTTGTTCCTGGACTGCCAAAACGAATGTAGATGATAGTGGTAATTCAAATGAATTCCAATCGGACAATCCTGCCAATGCTCAGGGATTGGCGAATATGGGTGGAGACAACATCACCACTTGTAACCATTCGGATTATCTTACCATTATGAGTTCCGGCAACGAGTGCATCGGTTCTCCCGTTTATTTCTTTTTTAAGCTCGGTACAGCGAAGTTGACAGACAAATCACAGTTGGTCAATCTTGATGAATTGGCACGTGTCGCAAAGAAATACGGATTGTCGGTTACTGTTGTAGGTGCGGCTGATGCAGCCACAGGGAATGCCGATATAAACGACAGATTAAGCGTATCAAGAGCCGATTATATTGCCACCGAATTGGTAAAACGGGGACTGAAAGTTGATGTGATTTCCAAAGTTGGCAAAGGAGGAATCTCAGATTACAATCCTACAGAAGCCAATCGACATACTAGGGTGCTGCTCTATATGAAATAGAATCCGGGAAATACTTTTTGCTTCATAATTTGATTTAGGAGAGCCTGTTCGTGATGGATCAGCTCTCTTGCATTATATCATACCTCAATGAATTTGGTTGGATCGAATGTCAAGTGTTCGTTATGGAACACATAGCCTAATTGATTGGTCACGCACTTGGTGTTACCTATGATTCTGTCAATATTCCGATGCGAATGTCCGTAAATCCAGTATTCAATTGGACTAACTGCAATGTAATTGCCAAGTTCAACAGTAAATGCTCCATTATATATGCTTCCTTTGAACTCTGGCGAAAGCATCTCAAATGAAGGAACGTGATGACTGGCAACTAAAATATGCTGAGCTGAGCTGTTGCTGACGCTTTCTTTCAAGAATTGTACGCATCTATTATGTTCTTCATTAAATCGAAGCCATGTCAGAGGATTATTTCCATTTGATTTTATACGTCTAAAATCTGAAATAGCCAATTCTGTTTGAAAGGCATCCTGTTGCTTGATATGAGACCACAATGTGGTGGCAATTAGTTCTGTATCATTTGACAGTTTAACAACCTTGTTGTAATAACACAAAACATTAGTCCGTATTTCCATGCTCCATCCGTTGTACAAATTATCTATTTCGTACATCTTGTAGAACTCGTGATTACCTGGTATGACAACAACCATTTCGTAATTATCCGCAGCCCAATCCCAAAAAGGATGCTTGCTGTAATTCTCATCCCCGATATAACCAATATCTCCAGCCAACACCAAAACATCGCCATTCACTTGTAAAGGATGGTGTTTTATGAAACTTCCATTTTCGGCAAACTCCAAATGTAAATCAGAAGCATATTGAATTTTAATCATGGATCATGAAGCTAAGTTCTAATTGTCCCAATACTTGCTCTCCGGTAATATTATGCAAACCGGCGGATTTGAAGAAGTCACTATTGGGTAATTCTGATTTTACCACTTTGCAAAAACGTTTGACATCGTCAAGCAAAGTCTGTGGAACTTCAAATCTATCGACAGGTGCAAGCATTGCAGCTAATCTGAAAACATCTTTCTTGTGTTTAGCAATATGTTTGCTGTCCTCCTGTTCTCCTTTCGCTTTTCGGTCACTCATTTCTAAAAATGCTTTACACTTCAAACATATAAGGCTTTCTATGTTGGCTATATGAACTCCGTCTTGCAACAAACTATGTGTAATGGTGAAATGATAATAGTCATCATCCATGAGTATGGCCGATAAACTTGATAAATCATCTGTAACAGGTATCGGGGTAATATGAGCATCTTCAGGGAAATTCAACAGTCCGAGATTTCTGGAAAATAACTCTACTTGATAAGGGAAGTCTGTATTGGTTGGTTTCATAAAACGATAATACTCATGGAGACTGGTTGCATCATCATTTGTACCTTTGTTTCGTTGTTCATACCCGGCTGTCTTTACGAATTCCCAAAAGTGTGATACGAAATCAGACGAAAGGGCTTCTACGACAAGAATTATATCTATGTCTTTTGTCGCACGTGGAGTCTGTGCATAATTCTCTTCGTGAATCTCACAAGCGGTTCCACCGATAATCACATAGGCGTTTTCAAAATTCTTGAAAAACTCCTTGAATTTGTCTATACCTCTTACCATTTTATGTCATTGATTAAGTTATCCAATTCTATTTGTATTCTCTCGTCATCGTTGTTTCTTAAAGATAGGTAAAGCGAAAGTTTGTCCACATAATGACCTTTTGTCAAGAAAAATGGTGAATATCGCCATATTTCTATCTTGTTTTCACCAAAATGATTATTGGTTATAATATTCTTCTTTTTCAAATCTTCTCTTGTCAAAGCATAGCAGTGCGATTTTTCACTGTTGATCATCGTGTATTCTGATAAGGCATTGATGCCTGATTCCATTGCCGGTTCTATGGTATCATCCGTATATACCACTTTTTCTACAGGAGAATTGAATAATGGGAAAGCGGTTTCCCACAACTCTTTGTTGGAATAAAAGAACCTGATTTCCTTGGTCTTTTTACCTTCCAAGGTTATTAAACTATTTTCCTTTAACCATCGGAGTGCTCTATTGACTGTTGCATAGGAAACGTCAAACAATGCCTCTATATCTGGAGATTCCATTCTATCTAAAGAACTTACTTGTATATGATATAGAAGGATACATTGAGCTAATGCCGGCATCGTTTCCTTAATGTCAGCATTTATTGTTCTCGTTTTTTTTAGGTCTATCAATAAAGAAGGAATAAACATTTGTTTTTGTGGAATGATAAAGTTTATTCTCTGATCAATAAATCTTTTGACATTATAAGGTATAATCTTTTCTATAACCAAAACGGCAAGACACCCGGATTTGTTTTCTAATAAGGTCAATGTTTTTTTCGTTCGTACAGGAGTATGTTGATTGTCATCAGATGCGAATGCGAAAATGATTTCTTTTCCAAACAATATTCCTTTGTATAATGTATAGCATTGTGTAATGGACATAGGAATAACTCCCGATAAATCTTTGTCTATTGGGACGAGACACACATCTTCATTTGACATAAAATGAATGTACTCACTAGTATTGTTTATGAAATCTTTATTATTGCACATAATCACATCTGTATGATTTTGTGCAAAAGTAATGATTTTATTCTATATGACAATGGTATAGGAAAAGAATCTTAGGCTTATAGGTCAAATATTAAGGAATATCTTTTTATTCTTTTTCAAATTCCCCTTATACACGTTTGATACTCATTACATCTTGAGAACTCCTCGGCTCACTTGTCGGCTCTATTTTTCTTTGCAAAGGTACTGCGGCGAGGGAACTCCAAGCACCGTTCCACCGGTCGGCTTCACTAATGCCTTATGGACTTGAAGACAGCTTTCCACAATTTCCGGCAGGCGTAAATTGGGTATTTCATCAACTCCTATGGCATTTACTTGTCTTATTCCTCTGTTTCCTCAGTCTCTTGATAGCACGTAAAATTCAGATCCCGACAAGAAAGCCGATAAAGGTTTCAAAATAAGGGAAAAGAAAAACAAAAGTTCAACGATTAAAACAGACAGATTATGCACAGCAAGATTTTTCAAATTACAGAGGAGAAACCCTTAAAGGACAACATTCTGAATGACTGCACCCTTGAACAAGGAGACGGACACTATTACGACTATTGTTCGGAGATTGACAAGGAAGAGCGTAAATCCCATATTGACAATCTGATAAACAACATTCTGCCAAAAGGTATGTTTGAGCTTGTTTCTGAGGACACAATCCGTTATAATGGCGGTGCGGATAAATGGAAGGAGGAGTTTGTGGCAACACTGCACGAAAAGGTAAAAGCCGTTAGCACGGAGAATTGCACTCTTTGGATTGGCGAGGTGTACCAACTTGAAAAGTACCTCAAAAATCCACTTGATACCGCCTATCAATTCTATATGGACGAGCAGTGTATCAACGGAGCTGCCGAACAATCTTACGAGTTTTTGCGAGTGGTAAGCCAATTAGAGCCGGGAACATTGCTGTATATCGGTGGAGTGATTGACTATCATTTCTAATGTTATGAGAACACGAAGAATGACCAAAGAACAGGGAGAACGTTGTAATATCAGCCGATTTCCCAACTTCCATAATACAGGCAGTGTCAAAGGAATGAAGCGATTATATTATGGTAAACAGGCATTGTTGGTAAGGTGCGGAGCATACATCTACAATGTTTCAAGTGAGCCAAGTATTTATTATCAAGCAAAATAACAGACGATATGAAAGGAACAGAACAATTCAAGCAGACCATAAAGGCATATTTGGACAAGAGAGCCAAGACGGATGAACTCTTTGCCGTGTCGTATGCCAAAGAGAACAAGAATTTGGACGATTGCATCACATTTGTACTCAACCAAGCAATGGCTATATGCAAAGAGGGCGGTTGTGGAATGACCGACAATGAGGTTTATTCTCTCTGTACCCACTATTATGATGAAGACAATATAGAGGTGGGTAAAGCCGTCAACTGCGGTGTGATAGTCAATCATAAGGTTGAACTTACTCTCGAAGAACAAGCCGAAGCGAGGGAAAAGGCACTCAAAGCCTATCAAGACGAGGAACTGCGGAAGATACAACAGCGTAACAGCAGACCCAAGCCAACCCCGAAAGCAACGAAACAAGAAGTTACCCAACCATCACTATTTGATTTAGGACTATGAGAGCCAAGACGAGATTACAGCACAAGGTAGTAACCGCCAACGAGCGGTTACTGCCACTTACCGAGAAGCAAGAGTGGTGGGCATTTTGCCGTTGCTTAAATCATTATGCGTTCCGTACCAAAAGTGGTATGACCACCTGTATGGATTGCGGACACCAATGGAGCGAGAACAGAGAAAAGACCTGCCGTTGCCCTTACTGCGATACAAAGTTGGAGATACGCAACACCTTACAGCGTAAGTATAAAGACAAATCCTATTACTCCATACTGACAACCCAAGACGGCTTACAGGTGCAGAGGGTGTTTCTTTTGACGGCTCATTATCGCAAGGGCAAGAAAGCCGATTTTTACTCTATGGAGGTAGTCCGTTATTGGATTGATGATAACGGCAAGACAGAAGTAACGGCATTAAGGCGTACACTCGGCTACTATATAGACAGCTTTGTCTTTGACAATCATATAGAACTGCGGAATGACAACTATGTTTATAGGCGGATTGCTGATTGCAAGGTTTATCCTTATTATTCTGTCACAACCAAATTAAGACGCAACGGACTTAGAGGTTCTTTGTCGGAGATTGAGCCAACGAAGCTGATTGAAGCCTTGTTGCAGGACAGCAGAGCCGAAACGATGTTCAAGGCAGGGAGAAAGGTGGATTTGAACTATTTTCTGCAACACCCTATGTATTTTGATTTGTATTGGAACACTTATAAGATAGTGATGCGCAACAAATACCACATATCCGACATTTCCCTTTGGGTGGATTACATCCGCTTGCTTGAAAGGTGTGGCAAGGATATTCGCAATGCCCATTATGTCTGCCCATTGGATTTGAAGGCCGAGCACGACCGCTATCAAGATAGGGTAAGGATTATCCAAGAGCGAGAGAAACGTGAAGCCGAGCAAAAAAAAGCGCAGGAGAATGAGGAGAAGTTCAGAGAGTTGAAAGGCAAATTCTTTGGATTGTCATTCACAGACGGACTGATTGAGGTCAGCGTGTTGGAGAGCGTGGATGATTATTACAAAGAGGGAAATGCTTTACATCATTGTGTGGGACAATGCGAATACTACCTCAAACCCAAGTCTTTGGTTTTCTCTGCACGGATAGATGATAAGCGTATTGAGACTGTTGAACTGTCGCTTGAAAATTTCAAAGTCCTGCAATCAAGAGGGCTTTGCAACCAAAACACAGAATACCACGACCGCATCATACAACTTGTACAGAAAAACGCATGGCAAATCCGTAAGTGTATGACAGCATAATCTGTTTTGTTCTTTTCGTCAGCCACTTGTTACGATATATAATGTAGCAGGTGGCTTTTATGTATCCGGCAACGGCAATCTGCCGTTGCGATGTACTGTTTTAGTTTTTGCGGTTTGCCGGAACAGAGGATGAGTGATTTACTGCCTTCATCTTTTTAGCTCTTATCAATGAGTGTCGTGCTTACGTGGTTTCACAAAAGCACGATACCCGTTTTTATGAATTGCCTAAACAGCGTTGGTAGCTTCCTTTTATATTTTAACCTTTATATTTTGCCCAAGCCATCTTCCTCTTATAGGTATAACTGCCGTGGCTCATCTTCCGTCCACACCGCCCTTGGTTTTATCAGATGCAAAGGTCTGCTGTCGCGCTTGATTCTCCGGCTTGAAGTGCATTCCCTGCAAATTCTTCCTTTCCGTGAAAGAGTAATTGGCCGGGAAAACCGTCGCATGAAGCAGTACCGACAGCCGTTTACCGCATCCATAAAATTCCAAGGCGGTTCAGACGGGAAAGAACCGACCAGAGGGAAAAGAAAAAATGTTCAACATCAAAATTCATTAGAGATGGAGTACAACAATCAATTATCGGAGAACGACAAACGCTTTGCGGACGAGTTCTCAAACTATGTGAACGGAAAAATGGCTTCACCCCGAAAGGTAGGCAAGGCATTGGCGGATGACCACCGCTATTTGGTAAACGAAAAAGCCAAGCTAATGTTCTACTTTATGGAGCAGTTGGCGGAGAACTGGCACAAGGGAAGATATGACCAACGTAATGAATGGGCGTGCCGTCTGGCAGCGGAAGCCATAGACCATTTGGCAGAGAACGACCTCTATCATTTGCCCGAAGAGTATTACGAAAACCATAAACAATAACGATTATGAAAGCACTTCAAATCGCCATCCCAAGATGGAATATAACAGAGTTGAACGGTTACGAGCCGATAACCACCTTTTGGCAGGATTTCTCCATTGCCGATAAATTCGGAGACAAAGCCATAGCCGACACATACAGGCATGCCAAGTCCGAATGGAAAGACAACTACAAGTATTGGACGGAACTCTGCCTTGTACTCAATCACAAGATATGGCAGTGGCACGAGAGAGACAACCAAAGAGCCATTCTCTATGACAAGCTATGGAGAGAAGCGGACGAAATGACCTCTGAATGGTCGGACGAGAAGCAGGAGTATTATTTTCAAGTAACGGATTAAGCCAACGTGTGGGAAATGTAAAAAGTTTCCCCACTTCAAAAACCCTCACAAGATGACTACTAAAGAACAGATACAGAGAATAACCGACATTGCCCAAGAAAAAGGCTGGAGCGTGAATGTTGAAGACAAAAACGAGACAAGGGTATTGTTTGAGTTTCAACGCTACACCAAGTACGGACAGGACTTTCTCTTCAATGCCGATATACAGGGCGAGGATATTGATACCCTCATAGCCAGTGTAAAAGAGTATTACGAGGGTTTTGACCCCGATTATGAAGCCTATTTGTGGATAGGCGATGATGGACACGGCAAGAATGGCGCACCTTATCACATCAATGATATTGTAGCGGATATGGAAGATACCGAAGAGCAAATATACGAATTGCTACAAGTATTTGAAATGGAATTTCTTTAATACACATAATTATGACTTTATCGGACAAATCATATTACAGTAGACTTTGCAGAAATATCCTTGCAGACCGCTTTAATTGGCGGAAATACTGCACACCGAGACTTTATTTTGGCAAGGAAATATGTGTAACACCGTTTTATTGTTCCTACGGACAAATCGGCTACACCATCAATTTCCCCTATACCAATGCACCGGAAGTGGAGTATGATTGGGAAATGAACAAACTTATGATTGATGATGAAAATTGGCAAGAACACATCGCAACATGGGAGTAAACTCAATCAGCCGCAGGGAGGATAACTCCCCACGGCTGAACAGGCAGACACCCAATTATAGTCAACGGTGCATACCACCGCTATATTCCACTTCTTTCTCCTGATACTGTTCCATCTGACTTAACTCCGAATGGACAGATTGTAGGTTGGATTCGAGTGAATTGTCGTGATTGTAGGGGAAACTATGGTTGACGGCAAGTCCGGCATTGGTCGCCGTGCCCACATCAAGCGTGTCGGTCTCTCTATTATATCCGGCATAAAGAATGTTTCCGCTCGGCATTTCAAAGGCAGGTATTCGCTGTTTCGTTATAGTCTTGAACTGTTCTGCCACCATATCCTTTGCCACCTCTTTAATGTCATAGCTTGCCAGACGAGTTCCATTTCTGGTAATATGGTCCTGGATTTCCTGCTCCGAATATTTCAGCATCACCTCGTATGTGCCACCCACGCTGTTGTTATAGACCACGGCAAAATCCTTGTCTTCAATCAACAGGTCATCACCCTTGTTCTGGAGAGGAGAGGCAAAGGTATATTGCTCATTGATACCGTTTCCGTCATAATACTCTTTGGCAGCTTGGAGCAATCCTTCATAATCACCCTTGTCCCGAAATTCGTCCAGCCGGGAAGTGTCATCGGTTGATTGCAGGTAGGCAACGGAAGAATAGAAAATCTTTTCGCCGGATGCAGGTTGTTCCACTTTCACTCCCTGCTTGTTGTCCTGCTCTTCCTTTTTCCCCTTTTCCAATTCTTCCGCAATCTTATCCACGTTTTGCGTAACCAACGAAGTCGCCTTTTTCACATCCAAGAGCGTGGTCTTGATAAATTGCGGAGACTCTTTCAGTTGCTCCAGCCATGATTTCAGATAGGCGCAGCTCTCTTCTTTCAGAGCCTTGCTCATACCGTAACGCTGTGCCACCAATGCACTGCCTAATTCAGCCACTAATTCCTCACGGGCATATTCGTCCGAACCGAAAGCGGTGGGCTTGATGCGGTCAAGCTGCCCCTCGATACCTGTGCTGTGGGTCATTTCATGCCAAAGCGTGCCGTAGTACGATTCCCCGTTCTTGAACTGTGCCTTTTCAGGAACCACAATCTCGTTTTTGGTAATGGAGAAGTAGGCTTTGTCCTGGTGCATCGGCTTGATGGGACAAATCCAACGGTTATCACGGATCATCACATCCATCGGTTCAAAAGACATTTTCTCGCTCTCGTCCAATTTTACGGCATCCCCATTCGCCAGCTTGTTCCAAATTTCCGGACGGGCTTCCTGAAGATTGGTCTGAGACACGTTAAATACCCGAAAGACCTGCATCTTCGGATATACGTTGTACATCTTCTTCTCTTCGTCGGAGAGCCTTTTGTAATCGTCATACTTGATTTTCTCCTTGGTCTCCTTATGGATGCAGGTAAAGGTGGTAAGCATGACCGGAAACGATTTTTCACCACGATTGACGACAACTCTCGGCAGTTCCACACCTTCTTTAGCCTGCTTTTCAGTCGGCTTGTTCAACCGCTGCACGCAGTCAAAGGTGCAGAAACGAGGAATCTTGTATCCGTTCTTCTCGCAGTGGAGAAGCAACATCAGTGCGTTCATCCCATTGTACTCACGCCCGGACAGGTTCTTTGGCCACCCCAGACTGCCTTCGGTAATCCACGGCTTCGACCAATCCTTGCTGATGGTCTCGATGCGCTCGATCATCATTTCCGCAAAAAGGTCAAGAGCCTTGTCTTCTGCGGAAGGGCCATCGTTGTTATATTTCTTGTAACCGGCCATACCTATCAGTTATTGGGGTTATACGGAGGCTTGACATACGCTGACATCTCCGTAATCTTGCAGGAAAGGTTCAGCTTGTCGTTATAAACGAACAACTCCATGTCGCCTTTGACCTCGATGCCTGTCTGGGGTTGCAGCCATTCTTCACGTTTGCAGTCAAAACCAAAGAACCGCACCCATAGATATTCGAAGCCGTCATTGACTTTCTCTGCGGAAAAGCCTGAGAACTGTAAAAAGTCTTTGCCTTTCTTGTCGGTCTTCTCTTCAATGTTTTTTCCCGTCTTTCCCCGGAAGTGCATTTCCCCCTTGACGGAATCTTCATTGGAAGCCGAAAGAGTGACCTCCGAAGCTGACAGATTGAAATAGAGGTTGTCCCCACGTTTTTTGAAAGTCAGCGTGCCCGACACATTTACCCGTTGTCCCATGGCACAATTCTTCAGTTCGTTATCCTCTCCATCTTTGGCGACGGAGATTTCCACGGTCTTGTTGATACCGCTTTTGGCAGGAACCACACAATTTACGGCAAAAGCCGTGAACACTTTATTCTCGCTATTGGTGCGGACGGTAGCCACACGGCTGATTGTACCGCACACTGTTACATTACACTTTATCATATTGCTTGTAGTTTTATTTTACCAAGACCATTTGACCGGAATATCCTGTTAAATGTGAACCACTTGCCTGTGCAACCGTCTTAGTCGGGCGCACGGATTTTAATCCAGGCTATCCCGATGGCGATGACGACCTGCACCCCAATGATCACGAGTGTCGCCACCAAGCCGAACAGCTTGTAGCATACGAGGGTGTGCAGTGTTGCCATGGACAACCCGGCAAACAACAATCCTATTTCCATCATCACGCGTTTCATTATCTCTTGATTTGTTCTTCCCGGCCCTGTTGTTCCGACATTCCCTGCTCGAAGTTCTGCGAAGCCTGTTGCGACAGCACCAGGGCATTGACCATCCCGGCCACACGCATACGCTTGCTTTCTTCCGAGAGTCCCGGACTGTTCAGCGTGGCAGACAGGCGACTCAGCTCATTGGCACTCAACTCCCGTGAGAATTGGATGGAGCCGTTGTCTGCCTGCAATACGGCTTTGTTGTTCTCTCCAACCACGAGAACGCAGGTTTTCATGTGTGGCAAAAGTGGGGTCAAATCCACTTTCCGTTCATCGGCCATTTTGGAAACGGCACTTATCTGTTCCTCTTCATCCTTGCTGTCAATGACTACAGCCAGCATCATCAGCGAAGAAAATGCTTTGACTACCATATCCATAATCGGGTCGTTAGTCCCCGATAAGCCGACACCGCTGTCCTCAGAAGAGAGTAGCTTTTTCATCCAGTCTTCAGGGCTTTGAGCCTTGTTTTCTTGTGGAGTGGTCACTACCTCCGTCTTATATTTTGCCAGCAGGTCATTGCCGTTATGCAGGGCTTGTAACTTGATATTGCCTTTTTCTGCAATCTCAGCCAGATAAACAGCCGGATCCATATCTCTCTTCTTCCCATCCGCTGAAATCAGTGCTACCTCGAAATGCAGATGTTCGCCGGTAGTCCGTGTTCCGGTATTCCCTGATACACCGACTTTCTGCCCTGCTTGGAGGACATCGCCCACCTTGACATTGACAGAAGACAGGTGCATATAGGTGTTCTGCACCTTGCTTCCATCATTCCTTTTATATTCTATGGTGACTGATTTTCCTCCGGCAGTATTTGCGTTGTGGTTAACGGCCACTACTTTACCTTTGTTTTCGGTTGCCAAAACTGCATCAGCCTTGCAGCGGATGTCGATACCCTTGTGCATCTGTTGCTTGCCGGCATCCATCGGGTCGATGCGCATACCGAATGGAGAGGTGACAAACATAAAATCCTCACGCTCCACAGGGAATGAATATGCTTGCTTATTGATATTCTTTTCCTGCCCGATCTCCAGTCCCTGCGCCTTCGTTTCCGCCATCACCATCCGGTCGTATTTCTGCAATCCGTTGACCTCAATGATTTTTTGCAGGCTTCTGGCATAATTGCTACCACTGGCATATCCTGCCTTGGCAAGTCCTTCCGTCCAGCCCCTATAGTCATCGGGAGCCAGGGCAAAGCATCCAGCATACCGATGGTTCTCCACCAAAAATCTGGAGTGGTGCTCGTAAGAATCACCCACGCTGTCATAACTGCAAAATTTCTCGTTGGGTTTGTCATCGGTATATAATCCGTACTTTCCACCCTCCGCTATCCACCTGTGTGTGGCTTTGATGCCGAAATGGTTATTTTCGTTCAGGGCCAGACGGCTTTGTCCGTTACTGCTCTCCAATATGCCTTGCGCCAAGGTCACTGAGGCTGGAATGCCGTACTTGCGCATCTGCTGCATCGCAAAATCGGCATATTGTTCTGCGTATTGTTGGTTCTTGCTCATATTCCGTTTCGTTTATCGGTGCATACCTCGTGATACTTCTTCCTGTTCGTCAATCTCTTCTTTAGGTTGTGCAGGCTTAACTTCCTCTTTTTGGCTGACTTTTGTCTCCACCTCTTCTTCCTGTATCTCGGAAGAAGTCTGTTCTTGTGATTGGCTCTTGTTCAGCAGATCTGCAAAAAGTGTTGCAGCTAAATGTTGCTTGAAACTGGTCCGGTTTTCAGCAAGCCACATTCGTTGCCATTGTTGTGGCGTTACGCTTCGGGGCTGTGGCTTCTGGTTGTCTATGGTGGGAGCGCAAAGTATTGCACCATTCTTGGTCTTGAACACGGCCACTCGTTGGATGCGATTCAAGTCGATGCTCTTATCCGAAGTGTGGAACAGATCCACCTTCAATTCAGGTTTGCTCTCCGCTAAGGCATAGTATTTTTTCGCCAGTTCGCCACGTACCTTATCGATGTTATTCAACGACTGCTTGAGAGTGGTGAAGAAACGGTTCAGGTCATCTTTGTCGGGATAAATACTATAGCCGGACTTTCCTTCGGGTTTGATATACAATGCCCAACGGTTCTTGTCGTCCTGTACCATCTGAATTTGCTCAAAGCCAAGGTCATAAGCTTGCTTTACCGCAGGATGAGCGTCAATGGTGGAGAGCGTTTCCAAAGTCCAGTTCTTCAATCTTGCCACTTCAATCTGTTTTTCGGCGAAATAGCGGTCATCGGGACGATACCCCAATACGCCGTCAGGATTATAGAAACGAACATTTTCAATGCCGCTTTTCTGCAGGGCAGACTGTATGCGCTGTTTGTTCATGCCCTTTATCTCGTTGTTCACTTCCAAGGATGCACCGGCAGGCAAGATGACATCGACACTCTTTCCCTGTTTGTCTATGACCAACACGATGGTTTTGTTATCCTTGTCGGGATGTTTCTTTATCTCGTTAGCCACAAAGAAATGCTTGGGCATCTGCTCCTGCATCCGCTCGGTCTGCTGGTGGTTACGATAAGTGGCATACTCGATTTTCTCACCACGTTCCGCCTTGCGTATGACCTCCAAGGCATTGTTCACTTCGCTCTCTATAGCATCAATCAGGTTAGGATTCTCTTTGAGTTCTCGGCTCCAGTAGTCCACCATCTTGATATTCTCATCCGACAGGCGTGCCGGCAGGCCCATTTCTAGCATCTTGATACCCGAAGCGATTTCGGAGACAAGGTGTTCCTGCTTGACGGCATCTTCTGTGGGTGGTACTCCGTTTTTCATCACCATGCCTTCACGGGCAAGGCGTTGCTGGTGTCCGGTTGCCGCAATGATTTGCCGCAAAGTTTCTTGTACGTAATCAGTATAATGTTCAAAGTCTTTTTGACGGGGAATATAAATTGCATCTTTTTGACTGTCGTAATGAGCCACACCGCTTCCATCCGTACGAATGGGCATCATGTTTTTGGAAATGGCTTGTACAAAGGCATTGAAACGAGGACGTAATTCACGCAACTCCTTTTCACCGAATCCTTGTTCTACGCTATTGCCATATTTTTGTAAAAGCGTCTCATATATATTCTTGTCAACAAGGGGTAGCAGGGTTTGGTCTATGGTGAACAGAGTGCGAATCTCTCTGTTGTGTATGCCTTTGTATTGGTTTTTCTCTTCTGAAGATAATTGTAGGTAATCATTTCTTGAAATGATGTCGTTGGGGTTGTTTCGATTTACATACTTGTTCCAGTTATAGAACAGGAAGGGCACACCTTTTTCATGTTCCCGGACTGACTCGCCACGTGCCTTGGCTTCGCTGTATAAAGTGAAGAGGTTGGTCTTGCTTCCGGTCTTGTCCGAATGCAATGCCATGAACAGGGCGTTGAACGGACTGACCGCAACTCCTTTCGGATAAAACTTCGGATATTCCTTGCCTGTGGCGTTAAGCCAATGACCACCGGCACTGACCGCACCATTCAATGCTTCGGAAAGTAATTCGACCTGCTTGTCCGCAGCATTTTTCTCAAACTGTGATTTTTCTTTCATATATGCTTGTCTTTTATTGTATCCCTCTGGTTCTTGTAATGATTTCCCTCTCTTCATTTTCAAAGTTACGCTCCATCATCGCTCTGGTCTGGTCACTCTTGGCAAGAATGGCGTTAGCGAGAGTATTGAGCGGCAATGCTCCTGCCTGATAAGCGGCTATCACTTTTTCGGGTAACTGGATGGTACAAGGAACTCTGTCTATTGTCGCTATCAGGTTGTTGCCTTTCAATATCGGATTAGAGATACGCGGATTGAGAGCTTCATCCGGATAGGTGCGGTATTGTACCGCTCTGTTTTCCGAACCAGACATGTTATTGCCCTCATTCAGTTTCCAGTCAATAGCTTCATGTCCTGCTTTATTCAGCAGATTGGCGCCGCCCAATCCAATCATCAGCATTTTAAGGACAGGGTTCTTGACAAATAAACCGACTAGGACGCTTGCCATAGGAATGATATTGTTTCCTATATCCAAAGATTTTGTTCTACCTGTAAACATCCCCACCAAGATGTCGGGCAGCATGGAGAATACATAGCCCAAGTTTCTGCCTATATCACTCATGTCTTTCAACCCTAAGATAGAGAATAACTCATTCCAGCCGTTTTCGTTAGTATAGGTATTGGATTGTACCGTTTGTTGTCCTTGTTCTTCTTGTGTAACCGCTTCCGAATACGATTGCTGCGATACTTTTTCATTGTCAGCCTGCCGGGATAAAATCTGTTCGTCATCATCAATCTCTTTCTGCTGTGTAACTTCGGTAGATGCCTTTTTTTCTGCTTTCTTGCCTTGTTTCTGCACAGAATTTTGCAGATAGGCTTCCCTGTATTCCGGCATAATCACCAAAGGCACATCTTTATACCGTTCCTCGTTTTTCTTTTCGTCAGCCAAACTCCACATAGACTTGCTTGTTATCGTATGTACACTCATCCATTTCGTAAAATCAAAAGTTTCGATGGGAATCTTCTTGGCCAGTCGCTCATTGGTAGCGATGATGTACGGATTCTCATTCTTCTGTATGCTTCCGGCTTGTTTGCGGAAATTCGCAAAGACGTTGGCTTCGCTTCCAAACACGCCTCTACTGATACAATCTTCCACCGATTGCCCGTTATCTTTATTGTCTTGGGAAGGTGCCAATGCGGAAAAAGCCAGATCCACCCCGACAAACTTTGCGAAGCTCGTCCAACTGCTCACACCGCCTAAAGAGAGGGCGTCAATCCCTGCACCGATGACGCGACTTGTCCCTTTTTCTAATTTGGAAGGCTTGTAGGCCGCTTCGCCACGTTGCTCGATCTCGGCGGCAAGCGGTGATTGGCTCAGTGTCGCTGACAATCCTAACAGCGTATTCTGTGCGGCTTTGCGGATGATGTAGTCTGCCGATGACTTGGGCATACGTTCCCGAACCAACCTGTCTATCATCAGTTGTTCCATACGGTAATCCGTGTAGGCGTAGGCAAGGTCGCATCCTAATTGTCCGGATAATGTGTCATAACGCTCCCTGCCGATTTCTCCGATTACAGCGGAACGCCATTCACCGGCCATCATCGCCAGGTCGGTCTGCATATCCTTGTTGCCGGAAATTTTGTCCTTGACCATCGCCAAATAGTCTTCCGTGGTTTTGGAGTTCCATTCGCCTGTTATTTTCAGTGTCTGGTACGGATCGATCATCGGATTATTGGCGGCTGCCATCGAACTGAGAATACCGGCTGTACTGGTAGAGTATTCCGTCATTTCCTCCACCTGCTTGCGGTTGAGATAGCTTTGCGTGTCACGCATGACAGGGGCAAGGTGGCAATTGAAGTAGTCACCGAATATCCTTTCTATCTCTGCAAAACGCTCTGTATGTCTGATTTCGCCCATATTCTAATAATTCAATTGGTTCAAAAGCTGTTCTTTGGTCTGCTCTATGGCGTTATGGTATATCTCCATCTGTTTGGGAAAGAACTCCTCTAACCATTCATCCTTTTCTATCCTGTCCTGAATGAAACGGATGGCATTGTTCCGGTCTATCTCTACTGAAAGTTCGCCTTCCTCCCGGTTGTTGAACCAGGCCTTTGTCCACCATCGGACTCCGGCACGGTCGGGATAGACGGACACGACTCTCGGAATGTCAAAACTCTGTACATCTATCTCCATTTCCGCTAAAGGGTCTATGATGCCACCATGTACTACTGTCTCGGATTGAAGTTTTTTTTTACTTCTTCGTCCATAGTGGAGAGATAGATATTATGTTTGATGGCAAGGTAATTCAGGAAGTCGGCTATCAAAAGATTCTGTACCTTGCTTGCCAACGGTAAGGCACGGCTGCCGATACCCAAAGGATTCGCCATGCTTGGCATTGTCTCAAAGAAATAATTTTTGGTGGCACCCACTGCAAACACGTTCCGCAGCGATTGCTCGGTGTATTCGGGTACGGTGTACGCTCCTCGGAACAGGTCTTCCATATAGACAGGCAGGAAACGGATCATCAGTTCCTCGATTTCTTCCTTGTCACAGTCGTATCTTGTCTTCATCTCACCGTCGAATTGAACAAATTCATAAATGATTTTGTGTCCGGCTTTGCGAAATGCTTGTATGTTGCCATAGAGCATGGTCAAGAACTCAATCGGATTCAGTTCTTTTCCGTCAAACGACACTTCCATATGAAGGTCATTTCCACTGACGGCTACCGTCTGACCGGCTTTTACCTTTTGCCCGAAACGAACGAATACATTGGCAAGATGTGCATAGGTCACTTCGTATTTACCGTAGCGTATGACAATATACACGCCACGTTCCTTGTCCGTACTGATGCTCGATACGACACCACTGGCCACTGCCGCCAAAGGGCGGTGCCTGGCGTTAAAGTCTATGCCGTGATTAAAGAAAGTTTCTCCGGTTACGACATCTTTCTGTTCACCATAGCCTTTTGACAAGGTTACTTCTTTATTTTTATCTTCCTCGAAGGGCATACAGTAGCCGCTTGGGGAATGTAAAATCATTTCTTCCGTATATTTCATTGTTATCATAATATTGTTTTCGTGGATATTATCTTCTCATTCCTCTGCTATGGATCTGCTCTTCCTGTTGTGAGGGTGTCTGTCGGGGTGTGTTGGTGACAGTGCTTTCTTGCAGCAGGTTAGCGTGATTGCCAATGGTCATCATCATCAGGAATGCCCCGGCAATCTTGCCAAGCCACCCGAAACGTCCGAATACCAAAAATGCTCCGGCAATCAGTCCGGCAATACTCATCCCCGATACTTTGCCGTTTGCAAGATTACTTAAAAAGTTTCCTAACATATTGCCACCGTTTCCATTGGTAAAATTACCTAAGAAGTTGGATGCTCCGTTAAGCGTGGAAGAAAGGTTGTCTGTCATTTGGTTTACATTTTCCATGGTTTGTTCTGCGGTATCGGTAAGTTGGCTTACTTTGTCTCCGGCTGATTTGGCTGTATCGCTTATGGCATTCGTTGCGTCTTTGCCTATGATAGCATCACTTACAATTCGAACTACACTCTTGTCCGTAGTCAGTTTTTCCCAACCAACATAACCGACAGCACCTCCGACTGTAGCTGTCTTCAGTGCACTTCCTGCTCCCCTTAATGTTTGAGAAGGGTGCAATATAGCACCACCGACACTTCTGGATGTAGCTCCGATAGCTTTACCTCCATTTTTTAATAATGAACTCCAAAATCCCATATTTTTCTGTTTTTATATATTCGTTATTCTAAAAAGTTCCAGCTTTGCCACTACGTTTCCAACGTCTTAAGGCAGATCGGGCGATTTCCACTTTGTTGGCTTTCGGCTGTGTCTGTTCGCTGATTTCAGCCCATATATCGCCCAATGAGGTGTACTTGACTGCAATCGAAAGACGTTGCAGTTTCTTGTTCATTAATTTGAGCTTGGGTCGGATTCCGAACACGATTTCCATACGCTCTTTTTCTGTCATTTTATTGTCTGACAGGCAAACCGTCCGTATATCGTTGATTATCTCTATGGAATTATATATCAATTCTCTATATATTTTATTGCGACTTGTGGATAATGCAACAGCCAATGCGTTTGTCGGCGAGTTTTTGAGTTGCCCGGTAAACTCACCCATATTCTCTGTCAGGTGGGTTATCTCGTGGTAAAAGCCATATATCTGTGCTGCATAACTGATAACAGAGCGGAACGAATCCAGATAGTCATTGAACTCCCTTTGCAGATTGGTGACGGCTTCCACCTCTTCCTTTGTCCAGATGTGACCGGTGGTTTGGAGTAGCATGATTTTCTCCTGGTTCTTCAAGGTCTTCTTCGCCTTTTCAGTGTATATGAGAACCATTCCGGTAAGGGTAGGGTCTAACTGTGCGTGGACTTTTATGCCCATACACATCAAGAGGATTGTTATGAAGATTATCCGTCTCATTGTATTCTCTCTGTTTTTATCTGATTGTAGCTGCTCTGCGCCATCTTCGCATCGCTATCTGTGCGATTTCTCCGTTGTTCCTGTCCAGCATCCCTGCGGTGGCATTGTTCCATACATCGGTCATCGTGTAAGTGCGGATGCTCAGGTAGAGCAGATTGAGTTTCTTTTGGAATGCGGAGAGCTGATCGTTTAATGCCCATAAGGTCTGGCTCCGTTCCGCTCCCGTGAGCATATTCTCCTTGCCACCTTTGGCTACTGCATCACGGAGCAGGGAGAATGCAGTTACAAGTTCGGTTGCCGTCTCGATATATAGGTTGTTCATGCTCATAGAAGTCACAATACCTTGCGGATTGTCGCTGACGGCATTCTTCAACTTGCCAAGCGTAATGAAAATCTTCACTCCGTCATTATACAGATGGGTACAGGCTTTGATGGAAGATGCGAAACCACTTGCTGTTTTGAGATAGCTGTTGTATTTCTTTTCCCATTGACGCATCTGCTCGAACTCTGCGGCAATGGTGTTCTGTAGTAGGGCTGTTTTCTTCTGACCATCAATCTGATTTTTGACGTTGCCAAGTATCAACTCATTTCCCTCTGCCAATGCCACGTATTCTAATGGATTGGTAGTAACAATCTGTGCCTTAACCATACAAGTTTGCAACAGGATGAATGTTAAAGCCAATATTTTAATGATTGGTAATTTCATAGATTCCTTTTCGTTGTTTGTTATATTCAACACGTTCTCTGATAATTCCCACAATATCTGCTTGCTTGGGTAAGCCAATCAGAGCCAACATTGGGGTTGTCTTGTCCATGGAAAGAACCGTTACTGTTTTCAGTCCGAAAATCTGTTGTAACAGGGTCTGGTGTTCGTGAAAATCCACTACACGATATAATTCGATATAGCCTATACTGCGTCGGAATACACCATGCTCTGCTGTCAGCTGTTCGCTCCCGATGTGATAGCCTATCCGTTTCAGATAGATGAGTCGGTAGGCCAAGTATAGGGAAAGAAGCACGGCAAAGAGTATGACGATAGAGCCAAGGGGTGCGTCATCCATACCGCCATAGACCAAGCCTGTTATAGCCACAAACAACAAAGGCAGCTCATCAATGAAGAACTGCGTGGTTTTCGGACGAAGCGAAATGTCTCTGTATTGCTGTCTGTTCTGCATGGCTCTTATCTGTGGATGGTGGATGGTTTGTTTATTTCTTCTTCGCTGGCTGAGCTTACTTTTGTACCGAGTGGCGCACTCAAAGGAATAATCGCGTCTTTAATGCTGTCAAGGTATTCCTTGCTGACCTTGCCAAGCAGGGCATCATTCCAGTCTTTGTAACAAGGCATCAAAGGAAATTCTCTTATATTTTCCAGGTTGATGTGCATAGATTTCGCAATAGCTCGGAATTTATTTGCAAACTCTCGCCCGGCATGGTCATTATCGAAACACAAGTAGTGGTTTACATCTGGCATAACAGATAACATCCCCCGAATCTGCATATCGGTAGGGGTGCCGCCGGTGGATACAAATACACTTCTTTGGGTGAGTTCTGGATTAGCCCGAAAGGTGTCATGGTGCAGTTGATGGAATGCCATCGCATCGTAGCCGCTTTCAAACCAGGCAACACCTCCTGCCTTATGTAAAGGTTCACCGCTGAAATTGGCAATCCACAAACCTTCGCTGCTATTGCTACCCTCGGCTTTGCCTTTGTAACTTCCGCTGCCGTCCATTTTTGGACGACCGCGTTCCTCTAACCCCACAATCTTATCAGGCTCTTTAGGCAATACCAAAGGAAAAGCGAGGTTGGCATATGACAGACCGTCTGTCCTATGTTTGGTGGCTAAGAAAAAATGGTCGGCAAAAGCACGTTGCGTGAAGATGTCAATGCCACGACTCTTGAAGTAAGGATAGAAACGCTTGTGGGTCTCTCGGTCGTTTACGTCAAAACGGTGTATGTCGTAATCATGAAGACTGAACGGATGGTCGTGCTGCTTAGGCTGGATGATACGGATCGGCCTGTCCTCGATGGGGTGGTTCAACAATCGGTTACAGACAAGGTTGACCAACCTGTCGGGAGACACGCCGTTTCTGTGTTCCGCAAACTTTTCGGGGAACGACTTGATAAAGGAGATGATGTTATAGAGCTTTTGCTGTGGGGGCTGGAAGCAACATTTGCCACCTCCGGTCACGATAAACTTGTCTCCACGGATGCGTGTGCCATTGCTGTCCGTGCGGATATAGGACGGATAACGCAGGCCGTCACGCTTGTTCAGGTGATAGCCTGCATCCACCAGTACGTCCTGTATGTCCAAGCGTTGCAGGAAGTCATCGTATGTCAGTTCTCCGTTTGCCATCTGTGTGTCTTTTTTAGTTAAAATCCTCTGCGTATCTCCGCTATTTCCTGGTTCATCTGTGCCTCGAAGTTCCGCGCGGCTACATCCCTCGGTGAATCCACTCCGGGCTTGAAATAGGGCCGGGGTGCGTGACAGAAATGCTCGCCGTATAATTCCGGGCAAGGGTGGTGGTGAATGCCGTGGGCAAGGTCGGAAACCACGACTGTTCCTGCGGCAAGGGCTGCGAATATCTTTGCACCCAAGTTGCTCCGCATTTCAGGGCGTGTCTTCATATCAACCTCGTTGAACACTTTTGAGAAGAGCTTCATGCGGTGGTAATCATCCACTGCCAAAAACTTGTCGTACTGCTTTTGGCTGATTTCGTGGGTGATGGCTTCTCCATTGATAATGGCGGTCATCCTGTATTTGTCTTCCGCTTCTGCCGGCTGTACGGCAATCGCTTCCACTTCCACCTCCCGTCCGTGTTCTCCTTCCCGGTACCATCCCTTGCTTTCATGGAGATACGGCAAGTCACGTCCGTCAATCAAAGCCCCTTCCTGTGGTTCTCTGATAATGGATTCATCTTCTTGCAATATGGTCTGTTCGTTTGACAGTGGTGTAAGTCCGTTATCAGCTTCCAAGGGCAGGAGTATTTCATGTTCCTGCTGTTGGCGTGCTGCCAAATCTTGCTCTACTTCGGGATGCAAGGTGATACCGATGCGCTCGGTACGATTCAGGGAATCCATCGTGATCTTATCTGCGAAGTCTTCCTGAATAACCGTGTTCAACAGTTCCAATCGTCTCTCTATCGAGTGCTCCTCAATGGAATTGGAGGTTAGTGCGGATAATTCCGCATCTGTGATGTCATAGACCATATCAGCATGGACTTGTTCCGACTGTATGGTCAGGGTTTTCTCTTCTTTGTCTATGAGTATGCCGTGTGAGGACAGGCATTCCTGCCACTTTTCATTAGAGAAATAGACAGGCGAAGTAATCAGTTCCTTGTAAGGCTTTGCCGGCTCTTCGCTTCTGGGCTTGCCTACCATCGGGGTGACGATGGCTTGCAGTTCCTGCAACACGTCTTGGCGGACGGATTGTTCCGGTTGCTGTTGTGGATTGCCTTTGTAATAGAATCCGTAACCGCCCGATTGGAGCTCTCCGGGTTTTATGCGCCCATCGGGACGTTCTGCCACCATGGGGGTTCCTGCATAGAATAGCTTACCGCCCACTCTGCGGAGGTGGTAGCCTTCCTGCTGTCGGGGTGTCCAACCTAAGAAAGGAGGTGGCATACCATATCTGCCGACCCTGCCGTATTCTCCGATGCCGATACGGTAGCCGTGCAGTCCCATGGCCACCCTGCCGTTGGCGTTACGGGCGTGGACAAAGTTGCGTGGCAGGTCAAAGTCATTCTTTACTATCTCCGTAAAGGTGTTGTATGCCTTTTTGTTGGCATGGTTCGTTCCCCAGTCGATAAGAGCTAAAAACTGCTGCTTGCTGATGGGGTATCGTAAGAGCGGAGAGTCGTGCCCTTGTACTATCAAGTGGTAGCCCTTACCGGCAGGCACAATATGAGCTTGCATCCCGTTACGCATCAACAGGTCACGCATTTCTGGTTGCAAGTCCGCTATCCTTGGATTTGTATGGGTTCGTATAGCCATAATTTCTATGCTTCACCGCTGTCCATTGCGGCTTCTAATTGTTCGCTTTTGTAATGGACGAATTGCTCGGCAGAGGCATCGTTGATTTCTAATGCGCGTACCGTGCAGTATTCCGCCAGTTCATTCTGCCATTCGGCAGAAAAGTGGTTGACATAATCCAGCCAACCGTATTCTCCGCTCTCCATCTTCTCGATGAGAATGTCTTCGGGATAAAATGCGTTTTGTGCCATAATTCAGGATTGATTATTTGTGAAGTCCTGCACCCATATTGCGCTGGGCACTCTTTTTCTGTTCGTTCCAGAGTTCTTCCGTGTACTGTTCTTCGGGAACATAATCGAGACATCCATCGTCATCTATTACCCAGCATCCATAACAACCGAAAGTGTATTTGTCCCATTCTCTTTTGGTGTGCTCGTTCCATTTCTGGCTGTCGCCTTGGCTGAAGCGGATGCCGTTCTTCTCGTTCAGGTCTATGCCGACTGTAACCGGCTCATCTTCCATTACGAAGGTCAAAGGTTCTCCATGCTGCATCACTTTGATTTCAGCATTACTGAGTTTCAGTTCCTCTGCCAATACCTGAAGGTTACGAACGATGACCTGTGTGGGAACGGACATGACTTGGTTGGTTTCGGTGTCGATCTGTACGAATACCTTTGTCTTGCGTCCGTCCGCTGTTACAGAATCAGCAAGGATGGTCTTTCCGGATTGGAGCTGTTTTTTCTGCTCTTCGTTGTATTTCTCCAAGGGTGATTTTTTCAATACCGGGAAGAATATCACATCGGCTTCTCCGTTTTCTTTGCGCACGAAAGCTAAACGGCTTCGCTCGGTAACGGTATTTCCGTTCTCATCGTTTACTTTGATTGGCAGTACGGGAGAATGTCTGCCGTGGCTGATTTCCTCCAAGATCTGCATGGGCAGGTCTTCAATCATTTCTTGGGTAAGTCCGAACTGCGACAGGGTGTCGTATGGTAGTTCCTCAAAGTTAAATCGTACTTGTTTCATATTTTAATATGATATTTTAATTATACTTTGACAAAGGTATATACTATTATTCATACTTCGATTTTTATTGATATAAACAGCTTTATTATTTGTGTTTATTTATGTTTTAAGTATGATTGTGGCGTAATATTCATACTCTAAACTTATTTAATGTTATATTTTGATGGTAAATCAAGACATCTTTTGCTTTTGACGGAAAAGTGTTCCTACATTTGCATTTATGAGTAAAACACGAATCCTTATAGTCCTTCTTTTGCTATTGTCCGGGAACCATGCAAAAGCACAGTTCAACACGGTTTCCTGTCCGGACAATCGCTATAAAGTCGCTGTGGAAACTCCATTCCGGTCAACAAACGAAACAGAGGCGACACTCAGAAGAACCACTTCTGAAAATGAGAAGTCTGTACCCGACAAGGTTTCATTGTCAAGTGCGGACACAAAAAAGAAAGAGCAGGTAGCACGCTATCTCAGCGTATGCTATCCGCTCTCGTTTATAAAAATCAATTCGCCCTACGGCTATCGGAAAGACCCTTTTACAGGGAAGAGGAAGTTTCACAACGGCATTGACCTCCATGCTCGGAGTGACAAGGTGTTTGTCATGATGCAGGGGAGAGTGTTAAAGGTGGGACAAGACAAAGTGTCGGGGAAATATGTCACTCTACAACACGGCAGCTTCACCGTCAGCTATTGCCACTTGTCTCAAATTTTCGTATCACAGGAGCAGGCCGTTCTGCCGGGTGATGTTGTCGGGATTACAGGCAATACCGGACGCAGTATCGGGGAACATTTGCATATTACCTGTAAGTTCAATGGAAATAGCATAGACCCAATGCTCTTTTTAAAACTGATAGAAGATACCCAACAAAGTTGTGTGGCTGCTTTGACTGTATTGTAACGCAAACTATATTGTTTAAAAGCAATAGACCTCTTTATACCATTGTATCCATTTTGGCAAATCATAATCGTGCGTAGTTATAGCATTCAAAACATCATAGTTGGTGAAAGAACTGAATATTCTATCTCCACAGGTCAATGCTTTGTATCGATTGATTGACTTGTCTAACATAGTGTTTCTTGCATGGTGGCATACCGAGAATGTCACTGTATGATACACTCCTGTTTCCTGCAACGCAAATGCAAGCATCTGATTACGCCATAGCTGGTTAAGTCCATTTTTGAATGGACAGCCTTTAATCTCAATTAAACCTTGGAATCTTTCCATATTTTTCTTTAGAATATTCCAGTATTCATATCCTATCTTGTGATAATGGCATTTCTGAGGCTCTTTGGCTATACTCATGAAATCACATTGAGAACAATTATGTTTGTTTCTATTTGCTTTGCTTTTGTATGCACCGCACATTGTAAACTCTTTCTCGCTCAGTTTATGTTCTATGAGCCATAGACATAATTTGTCTTCCTTGTCATAATATGCAATTGCGACATCCGCATCCGTTCCGGCCTGGCTGGAATGGTCATTCAATACACCTGTGCCTTGTTTAATGTCTTGTCCCCAATATTCAAAACAGAATCCACGAAACAGTTTGTTCCGTGCTATCTTACAGAAATCTGCAGGACGACCAGGAATTAGCGGCAATATGCGGTCCGCATTTTCAGAAAGCAGTAACGGCATGAAAAGATTGATACAGGCGGTCTGAGAACTTACTGCATGATTAGCAAACTTATGCAACTTATAGGCAAAATCACTCTGCTGCATTTCCTCCAGCAATGGCATTATCGGTTCATACAACATTGCTGGAATAGTTGCCTTATTTGGGAGAATGGCATCATATTCATGCCCTTTGTATAACCCTCTTTGCGTGGTGATGTTTTTACGCTTCCAGTCTATGATGTGAACATAAATGGCTTCTTGTTCCGATGTTAAACTGCTCGGAAGGTAGTATTTTACTCCGTTGATTGTCTTTTCCATTTGAGAACTATTTTATAAATTCTATAATTGTGCAAGTACGACCGTCAAGTCCAAGTAAACCACTTGATACCAATTCTTTTGCTAGTTCTTTTGCATCTTCAGTACTTACAGCAGTTAGATTAAGAGTTTCACATTCCCCAAGTTCAGTAATTACCTTTACATGATACTGATGTATAGTATAGATACCCTTGTTAACTAAGGCTGTTTCGATCATCCTTGAACTCCAATTAATTTTAGAGGCAGGTGCTTTACGGATGTTTTTCAGCATTTTTACTTTTACCGGTACATCAGTTCCGTCAGGATTCACTTTCCTAAACCGCTTACATCCGCATGAACAACACCATATTGGAGGACGACGAGGGATACTATCTCCGCCCATAATGGCTTCCTTTCGGTATTGAAGTGCAAACTCAATTTCGGTCATATCTCCAGTTCCGTACACTATATCAACGACCCTTTCACCGCAATTAGGACATTTTATCGGTTTTCGTGTCACATTGATAATTCTTGCTCTTCTATCATCTAGCATGCTCATACCATCTATTTCTCTTTAATCTGTTAATAATTTCTCTCAGTACACGATTTGTCAAATCTATCAAGAACATCAAGTATATACTGTGGCAGAAATTCTACCGTTATATACTTCACTAACCATGAAGGTATTCCATAATATGCAGCAGCAATACCTCCTGTCATGCAGGCAATTGTATCACTGTCACCTCCTAAAGAAATTGCAAGTCGGATGGCAGATTCGTAATCGTGGCTATCCAGGAATGCAATTATCGCTTCCGGGCATGAGCCTTGACAAGTCACATCAAACTGATACGCCGGACGTATTTCATCACATGAACGATGCAGATCATAGCCAAATGTCTGTTCTATATATTTACGGATCTCGTCCTTTGATTTATGTTGGCGGGCCAAGAAGATTGCAGAAGCAACAGCCTGTGCACCCTTGATTCCTTCAGGATGATTGTGTGTAACTTCTGCCGATTGTCTGGCAAGTTCAAGTGCTTCTTCAAGCGAAATGGCATAATATCCGCAAGGACTTACGCGCATACCTGCTCCATTTCCGAAACTGTTGTATGGTTCTTTGCTATCACTATAGAACAGCCATTCATAGAACATACCTCCATAACCTCTGTTAGGGTATTCTTGTCCCCAATCCGACATTGCTTTCTGTAATGGAATACCACTCAAAAGCCAGTCTGCTACAGCAACGGTCATCACGGTATCATCTGTAAATTGTGTTCCACTTGTAAACAAAGCTATATTTGTTGATTTTTGATTGTAAAATTCATAAAATGAACCGACAATATCTCCGATTATAGCACCAATAATACCACCAGAAACAAGATCTTCATCCTTCTTTTTCCCTGTTCCCAACATTTCCAGTGTACGCTCATCGGCTTTGCTACCGTAATACTTTTGCAAGGCATCAGAGAAAATGTCGTGAGGATATACATAATCAAAAAGCGTCATTGATGAACGGAACTTCAAAGCATCTATTCCACCTAAAATTTCTTCAACTGATTTTCCGTCAATGGTAAGCATTGCCATTGTGATTTCATAGAGGTTTCGACCTAACAGAGGATGGTGTAGAAACATCAAGGCTTCATCTCTGTCAGCAATACCGTAATACTTGGAATTACTGCTATGCCCAAGACCTCGAAGCTGGGGAAATACACACCACATCCAATGTGATTGCTTCTTGCCAGCCTTAATTTCATTCAAAGCAGAGCTGTATATCTGACGATGCGCATCCACAAATCGCCTTAGGTTGTATTTTGAGGTGTATTCTACGTATTTTGCAGGAATCATAATACAAGTCTTTTGATTATAAACAAAAGTAATCATTTTCTATCTGTTTTCAGATGGATTCCTACTAGAATTTATATGAGTACTATATTAATATATAGTAAGATACCACCCGATTAAATGGGTGGTATCTTTGTTAATCATTCTGTTATAGAACGAAGTAAATCTTTAGTATCGACTTCCAGACATTTTGCAATGGCGACTAAATCATCCAAACTTGGCTGAGTTGTATTTGTACACCATTTGGATATGGTAGCTTCATTCTTACCCAACTGCGTGGCTAGCCAACGATTCGTCCGTTTCTTCTCAACTAATACGACTTTCAATCTATTGATTTCTTGTTTCATCTATGTTAATTTATTTTAACCTTATGAGTAATTCTCAGCACTCCGTTTATGTTATCAATCTCAATATTTCCCAAACGATTGAGTATTGATTGACCTAATAGTAGAGGAGCTGATTGATTATGCACGACAGATACACGGATATTATCCAAATTGAGTCCTCCAAAATTTACATCGCGTAGATTGAGAACTGTTCCTGCACTAATCTCACCGTTTGCCATCATATAGTTTTGTTTACCTATTACATCGCTTGATTTTAGGTAGTCGTTTTTCATCATAAACGAGGCTTCGACCGATGAAATAGAAACATCTGATGCTCCTGTGTCAAATACAAAATACAAAGGCAGTCCATTGATTGAACATTTCACTTTGCAAACGCCTCCTTCTTTCGTGAAAGGCACTTCAACAACACGCTCTTCATACGTAGCTTCATCAACAGTACTCTTCTCGATTTCGGATTCGAAAATTTTTTTATATTTGTCTATCAACTCCTTGAATTCAGGTAATTCTCGTATTGCATCCAAATCATCATCCATCTCAAGATGAGCAAAACGACGATAACCTTTTTCAAATGCGGTTTTTAGAAAATTTATTGCAGCATCTGTTTCTCCCATTCTTGAATGTAAACATGCTGCATCGTAATAGTTACCGGCTTCTTCTGGATCTTTGGCTATTATTTTATCCATAAACTCAATAGCCTTGTCCTTTTTACCTAAGCCCCAATAAGCATATTGGGCACATGAACTATTGTTTGGTATAGTATCAAGTGCAATTACTTTTTGATAATCGGCAGTAGCAGATTTCATGTCATTTTTCAGGACATACATATCACCCCTGCCTAAATAAGCGTATGCGTATGTTGGAGCTAAAATTATAGCCATTGAGTAATCCTCTATTGCACCTTCAATATCTTTACTATTGTCCTTATACCAACCCCGGCGGTAATATCCTCCAAAATATTCCGGGGCATGGTTTACATACTTATCTAATTCCAAGATGGCATTTTGGGTATCACCTGATTCATACAATAAATCTGCCTTAGCCATTACATAGTCATAGTCCGTTGAATCCAAAGCTATAGCATGATTAATATGTTCCAAAGCCAAATTAAAGTTACCCATTTCACTATAACATTCTGAAATTCTATGAGCTGTTACTGGTGAAAGGTCTTTTTCCTGACTGTTTGTATAGTATGTGACAGCCTTTTTATAAGATTTAGTTCGTTCATGTATTACTCCTAAGCAATAAGACCAATAACTATTGTTTGGACTTTTCGTAGCTTGTATTTTCAATTTTGCCACTAACGGGGTCATTGTAGAATCTGCTACTTCTTGCATTAGAAGAAAAGCTTTGTTGTCGTAATCAATATCTAATGCTTTAATGATGTCATCTATGGCTTCATTATATTTCTTCAAGCCGATATAGCTTTCTGCACGGAAAGAATATCCCGAAGAATAGTCAGAGGCCAATTTGGTTGCATAGTTGAATTGTTCAACTGCATCCTGATACCTTTTTTCAGCATTAGCATTTCTTCCTAGTCCCATATATCCCATTACACTACCAGGATCAATAGATATGATTTTTTGATAATCTTTATCGGCTAAATCATATTTATCTAGATAGTAGTAAAGATTGGCACGTTTTTCATATACATCGGCATCGTCAGGTGTTTCCTTAATTGCGGATGTAAAATCAGCAAGAGCTTTTTCATTCTCTCCAAGTCCTACATAAACTTCTGCACGAACAATGTATGCAAAAGCCCTGTATTTTTTATCCTTTTTGGGAATATGCTTTATTGCCAAATCTATAGCTGTCAATGCTCGACCATATTCTTCCTGGTAATTTCGCACAGTTGCAATCCAAGCTAAAGCATATCCATTGTCTGGATTATCTTTCAACTCCTTGTTAAGGTACTCCAATGCTTCTTCTGCATTATTGTTTTGAATAGCCTCTACACCACGATTGTAATTATATGTATCGGGGCGTTTAATGTTTTGAGTAAAAGCCAATGAATAGCAAAACAGCATTACTAAAATCAAAAAATATTTCATTTTCTTTGACTATTGTTTATTGAAATCCATTAATTTAGAAATAGTAACTAAAAGAAGTTCCTAATAACTTGTAATCTTTATATGTGTATTTTGCAGCTATGTCCTGTTTGTAATATAATATACGCCAATCCCAGTGTCTCCATGAAACACCTAATCCTGCCGATACACTAAAATCACTTTCCAATAATGATTCTTTGATTGCATTATAATAACCAACTCCATCGATATACCATTTTGAAGAGTAACTACCCCATAGTCCAATTTTTAATCTAGCATATAAAGGTAAGTGAAAAGATGTTTTCGTTTCATCATCTGAACCATACCATAGAGTATATATAACTAATCCAGGTTTTACTCCTAATTCAAATTGAACGGGAGATTTGTAGTTACCAAACTTAAGCCCAAGTCCTATATTATAATACATTACATAATCTATATCATCATCATCGCTATACATAGAAGGATTAAATGCCAAGTCTATAAATTCTATACCAAAATTTAGAATTCCTCCATTTCTTTTTCGTTCTATCTGTCTTTGCTTTTTCTTGTATTGAGAATATGCTTTTTTACTACTTTCTGCATATCTTCTTACCAAATTTTTGGTTGTTTCATCTTTTGCATATCCAAGAGCTTCATTAAAAGATATCTCACCAGAATACATTGTAAATGATTTTGCTTTTAAGAGAGCAATTCTATTTGATATCTCATCAGAATATTTTCCAGTTGGATATTTTCGAAGAAAAGAAAGTAAATTTTCTTCTTGGGCATAAGTGGTTAATTGTTTATACTCCCAGTATTCTTGGCATTCATCGAATTTGGACTGATTACCTTTCTCCAAAGCATATTTGCCTCCTGCTTTATTAAATTCTTGATAAGCATTTAATAAGTCATTTGAAGAGTAAAAATTCTCACCTTTTAGCTCATGTATTTTACATTGTGCATTGGAAATACGTGAAGATTTAGGGTAAGTCTTAATAAATAATTCAATTTCTATAATACTTTTTGAAAGCTTTATAGATTCCCATTCCTCAATAGAATGAAGTTCTGTTATCGCCTCGAAAGCATCGTTTTTAAAACTTTTAAATTTAGAAGAATCAATATAATGATTATATGCCTCTATTGTATTTGTTTTTACAGCTTCTGACCATAAATTATAGTCTTCTATCCTGTTTCTAACATCAACTGCATATTTCCCTTTGGGATATAACTTGATATACTCTTGAAATGCTTCAAGAGTTCCTTTTTTGCAGGCAGATTCATATCTTTGTTTTTCGACACGCTGCCGTTCTGCAACTTCTTTCTTTTTTTGTTGCTGATAATCAATAAGTGTTTGCGCCTGTAAGGTCGCACTTGAACAAATATAAATCACAGCACATACTATTAACCTATACAATAATCTCATAATGCTTCAATAGTTTTCAGACATTTATTTAATTCATCTTTAAGTGCGGTAAAATCGACTTTATGCTGATTCCCATCAAACTCTTTTAGCTGTTTCTCTATAAGAGATATTTTGACACCTAAATATGTGTCACTCCATTCTGGATAATTCTGATAAGACCGATAAAATGATTTATTTTGGAATTGTAATTGGATGTCATTTGCATTTTTGACGAAAGGCCTTTGAAGCTCATTGTCTGCATATTCAATAAATAATAGAATATTTTCAATGTCTTTCCTATAATTACATAGTAACTCGTATTTTATATGATGCTCATTTCTTAATCTGTCATTCACAATAGCTTTGAAAGCGGGAATAGCAATTTTTTCTATACTATATGCTTCGTATGGAATGTACAGAAAGTTAGATGCAATATTAACTAGCCTTTTGTCAGTCTCTCTTTGCGCTATATATAATATAGTAGTGTCACTCTTTAGGTAATTAACATCGATTTCTAATTTAGATAATTTACTCTTATCTTTCTCACTTGTTACTTGTAATTTTTGATATTTTTCATTAACAATCGAAAGTAGTGATTTCAAAGAGTCATTCTCTGATTTTAATGCATTTAAATCATCAATTCTTATTAAAACTTGTATAGGACTTGTTTTAGAGATTGATGGAATCGTATCGTTACCAGTCTGCGAAAAAACTGGCAATGATATTAACGTCAATAATACTACTATCCAATATTTCATTATCGCCATATCAATAATTATTGTTGTTATAGTAATTAGATGCTTCATTGTAATATCCTTTAGCTATATTCCATAGTACGTTTACGTCTTTTTTAGAACCATATAAAGCATTAGCCTTATTGTCATATTCAGTTACAGCAGCATCCACTTGTGGAACAAGGGTGTTTTCGTAATATTGTTGGCCATAAAATCTGTACTCAGATAATTTTTCTACCTGTGCAGATATATAAGCATAGTGGGATTGTGCAATGCTAGTTTTTACATTGTTCAACGCATCTCTTAAAGCTGTGCATTTGGATATATATGTATCATTTGCATACTTTTTGGCTTGATTAATCGTGTTTTGAGCACTGAATACATTCCGATATGTAGTACTACGACAAATGTTCTTGGCTTGACGATAATTAGAAATAATATTTTCGACTAAAGCTAAGGAATCAATAGTTGTATTGTTTAAAACCTTACTTCCGTCTGAGTGTTTCACGGAATGTAATCGTTTGGAAACAATTAACATATAATCATGGTCTAAGTCTTTCCAAACAGATTTGTCAAATGCAGAGAAGCATCTTTTGAGGAAGATAGGTGAATAGCCATCAATTAACTTGTCTCTATGTTTATCGGATTCTGCTTGTGTAAGTCTATTTTCTTTTTCAAATACAGAAATTCGATCAATAGCCTTAAGATAAATCATATCTTCCTCACGAGCAGCACCAGCTTTCTTTAAGTCAGAATAGAGCTGATTTAAGTCTTTTTCAAACTGATTTATTGGTTGAAATGCAACAGGAGGCTCAACGCGCGTTTTTGCATACACCATAATTCCGCCAATGGCAAGTGCTATTGATAATACTAAGATGAATATTTTAGCTGTAACTTTCATGATAATAATTATTTAATTTCACCACGTCTATTCCCAGATTGTTTATTCTCTGTTTGTGGTTTTTCGTTTTTATTATTTGGCTTCCCTTTAATTTTGCCCGAAGAACTAGTGTTTTGTGATGATACAGTTTTAACCGTAGTGATTTTTTTGATAAAATTATCAATAGTTATTCTTGGATCCGTGTCAGAATTATATCGCCCAGTTAAGGGTATATTCTTCTTCTTAGATTCCTTAGAGGCATTAACTATCTGTTTTATCTGTTCAATTTCTATCAACTCAGATTTTTCTAATTCTATTAGATTATTCAAATTGAATGAATTTATATCCTCAAAGAGATTTTTCGTCAAATCGTATTGCTCAAGAGAATCTTTATGCCATACATGGTTTGTAGATAAATAGTTGAATGTTTGTTCTTTCATAGAGCTTTCTTGATTATTTGATTGCTCTTTTTCATTAGAAGAATCCTCTGAAGATACAGATGCTGGGTTGGTGTTAGGTGTATTATGTTGCTCATTCCTAATAAAAGGTGGCCATCCCCATTGGAATTTATAGTCATCAGTCCAACTATCGAAGGCTTCATAACCAGTCCATAATAGTCCAAAGACGAAGACACTAGCAACACCAATAGCAAACCATTTAATTTTAGTCATTAAATTATTCTCATACACAATATAACCATCATGATCTGAGCGATAACCTTTTAATGGCATACCCGTATAACGATTACTCATTTTGACTGTGATGATAGCATCGGATTCTAAATCCTTTCCATCTTCAATGCGTAATGTGTATTCTTTACTGTATTGCTTATCATCAAGTCTGATTTCGATGTTAGATGAAATTTGATTAATAACTTTTTCTTTGGGTTCATAACCTTGACGACTTACATGAATCTTTACTCCATCGCGCAATGCAGCTTCGGTAATTTCTGTTATGTCAGACGAGAAAGCCTTCCCATTAACAGAGATTTCGGCATCACTTAAATGATTGAACCTTTGATTTGTAATTTTAATCCATGAACGTTTGAATATAAGTTTACGTTCATTCTCTTGAATAGTAAGACTTGAGGAATTGCCGCCTTTTAGCTCCTTTTCAATGTCAAAATATCCTTCTTTCTTCCAAACTACCATCAACGGAGTATTTGTGGGAATTTCTATTGCATCAGTGAACGGAATTTCTTGATTCTTTGTCTTGATAAATGCAGTGAACCCATTATTGTCAACAGGTGCTTCTACCTTTATTAGTTCTTTCGGATCTGACTTAATTATTTCACCACCAATAGTAGACAAATTCAATGACTTATCCACAAAGCATATACATTTATACTTCTTGTAGGAGGTCTGTACTAATGAATTCCCAAGCAATTCATGCAAAGCATAGCCTGTACCAATTCCATAATATCGCCAACCTATACTTCCTTCAGGATTGTACCCTCCGATGAATGCTAAAGCTGGATACTTTACATCCTTGTTGGCATACTCCTTTATAAACAGTTCATTTAATATAGCTGGATTGATGCCCATAGGAGCTGCTAATTGTTCTCCTACGTACATTATTACAGAAGTCAGTTCGTTTCCTGTTATATTCATTTTGGCAGGAACATGAATCCAGGCTGTAGTGTTGTCATTTGGACGACCGCTCCCTTCTGGACGAGCTTTAACAACACCTATCAAATAGCCAATACTGCCAAGTATCTTTGCCACAATTACTGATTTACCGGAACCATCAAACCCCTCTAAATCTTTTATGATTGAACGGGAATCAGCTGCAAATTTTGCCCATTCTTCTCCTTTGTTAATGCTGAAAACCTCTTGTTCACCAGCACTTGTTGACTTTATTATTAATCCTAATTTCATGACTTAACCTCTAAATATTTTCTCAAACATACCTCTTTTACCACCTCTGAAACTTGCTGAACGCTGTAGAAGTAAACTGACTACATTTTCAGCAGGGCGAGAATTGAATCTACAATAATTTTGGAAGCATACTTCTCCAAGTGAGAATGCTATTTTTTCAACTTTCCCCTTATTGATTTCGTTGTCCTTACATATTTGTTCTAGCCCATTATAAAATCCGAGATATTTGTCATTGATGTAGTTTGTGAAGGTGTCTTTCGTTGCATTTTTGACTTTATCTGCCTTTGTTATCATTATGTAGATGGCATCTGTATCTTTCTTGAAAATGCCAGTATTTTTTATATACGATACGGCACCTTCTAAATATACACGCTGAGGTAGGCCTTCATAAAGTCTGTCCTCTGCACCGTATTCAATGACAAAAATGTGCATCTTTCTACTTGTTGACCTATTATCAATGAGAACCTTTGTTAGTGTATCTAACATGACCTCGTCAGTTTCGGACATATTGTCCCCGGCATTAGCTTTATACATACATCGCATCAATTCTCCAGCCATATCAATACAGGTAATAGGATGTATTTTACCTTCTTTATCAACTAAATCAAATCCCATTTCATAAAAAGAGTCTACCGAAGTTCCTTCCATCAATGTTCCTATTTCACCATTTTGGAATAAGTTGATAAGTTTAGTCATATACCCATATCCTTGTGACTCTGTATCTGCATCCATCGAATGTGCAACCTTTCCACTTGCTGCGACACTCAGAATTGCACCAAGAGCACAACTTTTTCCAGAAGATGGAATACCCCAAAAATAGATTTCTGTTGATTGTTTGTGGATTTTGTCTAATTTTTCTGGTGTAGAAAAACTTTGTGCACTTTCTCCATTGAACATTTTTTGAATAAAAAGACGGTCAATCTCAATACTCATCAAATCCTCTACAGATAGCGTCCCAGAATTTATAAGACGTTTTACTACACCTGAACTTACGAGATTATGGTCTTCTTTAATCTTGTTCAAAAAATCAGATTTCCTAACCTTTTTTTCGCTAAGGAATTTTTCAATTATTGCTATCGTTTTATTGTCTCGTTGTTCTTGTGTAACAGCTGTCTTATCTGTTGGAACTTGATTTATTTGAGTGACCAAAGTATCTATATCAACACCCATTATTTCATCTAACAACAAAGAATCAATAAGTTTTCGTGCTTCGCTGACATGAGTGCTATTAGGGTATTTTTTTATAAATTCTCGCAATTCATTTTTGTCGGATTTATCAACCAATGTCCAAGCATCGTCAGTAGTTGCTTGTAGATAACTTTTTTGAAGTTCGCTTTCAAGTTCATTTTTCAAAGCACGAGCTTCTGCACGGAATTGACCATTGGGAAACGTGTCAAGATAATGTTGGACAGCTTTTATTGAATGTAGTGCTTTTACTTTATTCCATTCTTCCGCATCTCCACTTTCAAGGAGATGTTTTACTTCTCTTCTTTTTTCTACTGAAAATTCACCGTCGGTGTCCTGAACTAACTCATCGAAAGTAACGACACCTGTTCGTATGTATTCCACAAGTTCACTTGCGGAATATTCTGAGACATTATCTAAAATTTTTTGTTTCATATTCAAAAGTGATTATTTTGGACTATTTCCATATTCATTTGTGCCGATTTCACCTTCTGCGAAAAGCATCCATAAGCCATAAAACGGAATAATCTGATACCAACCAGAATTACCTCTGTCATGGCAACGTTTTGCTCCTTGTGCCCATATAAACCAAAAATAAGGTACGAGCATTATTAAATATAATATTAGCGATGCTGATGCTGCGTCTGATTCTGCTGCAACACCTACAATACCTTGCATAAATACATTTATGACGAAGCAAATAATCATTGAAAGACCGTATTCAGTTCGACGTATTCTTCCTGAAAATGAAAACGGATTTCGGAACATGCCCGGTTTATTCTCACTGTTATCTTGGGTCTTTTGTGGATCTTCTTTTATTAATGAAGGTGATTCTTCTGCAATAGGTGTGATCTCAAGTTCATCAGGAATAGAGATATCTTCTGTTGTAGGAGAGTCTGATATAACAGAATTTTCTATTTCAGATACATTCTCTTTATCGTTTTCGACTATAGGCATAGGTGCTTGTTCAAGAAGCTCTTTTACTCTCTTTCTAAGCAAAGGAGTAAAGGCTCCTTCTGTGTTTTTGCCCAATTCATACATGGAAACAATTCCACTTCTTACCGCATCAGCAATTTCTTCTGGTGTGTAATTTGTAATGTTTTTGAGTATTTCTTTTTTGCTAGCCATATTAATGTTTATATCTTACGAATTAAAAAGTTCCACCATAAATGTTGTTACTATCTATATCGTTTGTTTGCTCTATAGAGTCGGTAGATATTTCTTGTTTTGTGTTTTTTCGTGGCTTCTTGACCTCAATCTTTACTGTAGAGTTTTTGGATTTGAGAGGTATCAAGTAATATAGGCCAATAGCCCGTGTATTCCTCTTCTGCAATAAATATGGAAACAAAAGCATTAGAAATAGTAGAATGCCGGACCAGATAGTATTAAGTGAAATTCCTTGTGTGCTTTTATAAGTATCTTTTAAACCCTGCAAGCCTTCAATAGCTTGGTTATAGGAATTTTGCTCGCTGTTGAACAGTTGAATATTGTCAGGTTCATTGTTCATCTTAAATTCAGAAACTTGAACCAATGTACTATTCCACGATTTGATTGCATCTGAAATCTTGTCAATATTTCCGATAAGAAAAGCATTCCAAACACTTGCTCCTTGGTTGGCACTTTCAATCCATTTCAATGCAAGAGTTTGCAAACTATCCGTATTTTGAGACAGTAATTGAAGTTGAAGAGTATGGATATAGTTTTCCTTTTGAAGTGCATCGCTGTTTCCAGAAAAACCAGCGTTTCTGTATTGCAGGGGATTTGTACTTTTATTCCCAATAATGGTCGTTAAATGCTGACTATAATTGTTGATACGATTGTTTGCATACGAATTATAGTCAGTAAACATCGTTTTTGATTTTTCGATAGATGCACTAAACATCTCTTCTATATGATTTCGTTCAGAATATACATTCCAATAGTGGTTGTATGGAATCATACTCCAAATGAAAGCAACAGGACATAAACAAATCAATACTCTCTCAATAATTATTGAACGTTTAAATTTCCCATCTGTCCCTTTTAATATTTGTGCCCCGATAAATGTTGTCAGCAAAGCTATGTCTATAATGAATATTCTTATGGCAGCCACAGAAAAGTCACCTCCATTAGAATAAAAGTTACCCATGTATGTAACATAACTGATAAATATCAAAGCAACAAAAGCAATGATATGTCCCCACGAGAATTTTAATGTCTCGTTCCACGAATATTTATTTGTACTCATATTATTGAATTTTCTTTTCTAAGTCATTTATTCTTTTATTTAATGCGTCACGCTGCTCTTTTAATTGTTTAAGCAAATCTCTCAAGGCTCTATAATCATCTGTCGGGTTATTGACTTCGGTAGAACTTTGTTCGTTATTTTGAGACTGTTCCGTTGAAGTAATGTCATCATTGTGTTCTATAGAGCCTGTATCCAGTATTTGCGACCATATCGGTTCTTCTGGTATATCACCATTCTTAACAGCAATGAGAGCCTGATCGATGAGTACCATTGGTGGAATAAATTCATCCAAATTTTTTCCCGTTTTTTGAATTACAGCAATGCATTGTTTAACATTTATATCCGGCTTTATTGATTTCATTAAGGCAATAGTTCCAGTTATAATCGGAGCTGCCATGCTTGTCCCATCAAACTGTTTGAAAGAGTTATTTGGATAAGCACTATATATACCCTCTCCAGGTGCTGATACATTTGTTCCTAATGAATAATTTGTAAATATAGACGATTTGTATTCAGAAGAACATGCCGCTACATTTACTGTGTTATTGGTTAAACGGCATTCAGGAAGAATTGCGGTTACAATATTATCGTTTCCTGCTGCAAATACAAGAATTACATTTTTCTCATTGGCAGCATTGATAATGCGTCTATATACTTTTTCCTCATTCTTAAAGTATTGTTGGGCAACCTTTATTTGCTCTTCTATTGGCAACTGATTTAAACCTTGGAAACTTGGTCCTATAGAAACATTGACAATATTTGCTCCATTATGAATTGCATACATAATACCACTTGCAAGTGAAGAGAATGTACACATTCCATTATCAAATACCTGAACTGGCATTATCTTACAGTTAGGGGCGACTCCAGCTGCTCCATCTGAATAGAATTCTGTTGATCCTACTGCCAAACCTGCGACATGAGTTCCGTGTCCTTCACCAACACTCAATGCTCTATTTTGTGTAAAAACATTGTATGCTTTAAAAAACCTGCCTTGGAACATTCTATGGTCAACATCAATTCCATCATCGATTATAGCAACAACAAGATTGGAATCTCCCTTTGTTATCTCCCAACCTTCTTTTACATGTGCTGCCTTTAAGTGCCATCCTTTATTTGCAGATGATTGGCTTTTGTTGCCATGAAGAACCATTATAGATTCGTCTACAACGAAAAAATTCTGATCGGGAATTTTTATAGGTAATTCCTTTCTGATATTATCACGTTGCCCTTCAGGTATTTGTATTTGAATCATCTTGACATTAGGGTCATAGCCAATGATTTTATAACTATCTGATGGATATATCTGCTTGAAATCTTGTACCCATTTATTCAAGTCCGCATTGTTATCTTCAAAGTAGATGTTTAGTCGATTGTCTATTACATCCGGAGTTCCAGGATTGGACACTATTGGGGGCATAATGTCCCCATCGCCAATTATCGGCGAAACGACACCATTTTCAGGTAAACGTCCATCATTGCCAATAATGTTGCCAATACTTCCATTATTATCATAGATTGTCCCATCTGGTTTAGTAATCTGCTCAATTTTTTCCGTCTCGTCAATTGGCAATACAGTATTTCCATAACGATCTACAGAAATGTCACTATCACAACCTCGCAAGAGCCATGATAATAACCAAATTAAAAGAATAATTAACAACAACCATAGCAGCCATTTAAGACAACCTTTACCAGAGAAGAAGCTTGTAAAACCAAGCCACCATCGTTTATACCAAGGTAGTATTTTTTCATATTGAGCAACGCAAACCTTATTGTTAGTCAGAGCTGCAAGAGGATTAACGTCCCAACCAGTAAAACGATATCCCTTGTTTGGCTTTACTATGGGAATTTCTGATATAATAGGAGTAACTCCAAGTGGTTTTTTGATAACCTTATTACCCTGCAATGTGCCATGTTCACCTGCGGAGAAGTTACATTGAGCAAATTCTTGCTTATATTCAGCAGTGAAAAGAGTGTCATTATTTATAGGTACATTGATACTAGGATTCCATTGTGTAAAAATGAATCCTTTATTTGCTATAATAATAGGCATTTCTTCTTTACTCAAAATATGTCCTTTAGAAACTTCAATAGATGTTCCTCCTTTTAAAACTCCGTTAGTACCAGCATCAAAGATAACTTTCACCAATTCTTCCTTATCTTCTGCTTTGGGTGCTGTTGTATTTTTCCTTGTATACTGAGCGGTGAAAATAATATCTTCCTGTACCTCATGTCCAATCGGATTAGGATTCCAACCGATAAAATTATATCCTTCTTCTGCGATGATAGTAGGTATATCTTTTGTTGTGATAATATGTCCCTTATTTCGGCTAATTGTCGTAAGATATGGACCACTTGCTATAGTTGTTTCGAGCTTCCCATGACCAGCTAAGTCAAAAGATATTTTCTTTTTGTCATACTTGACCGCTGTCTTAAACCATTTTCCATCACTTGTATGTTTTTCTTCATCAAGACGCATTCCCCAAGCAATGAGTACAATTTTCTCATCATAACAATAGATAAATTCATCATTGATATATTTTAAAGCCCCATTAAGGATAGCAAATTCTTCAGGATTTAATTTTTTCAATGTTTCCTGATAATGTTTTAAAGTATCATCCTTGATGTAGGTATAATGTTTCTTTTCTGCGCCTGAAAGTTCTGTGAACTTTTGAGGCGTATTATTCCACTCGTCAACATACCAGAAAATATTGCCATCTTCATAAAAAGGGCAAGCAAGGAAAGACTGATATTGTGGTAATATACGACTCTTTACCACACTTTCCACACTCTTATATCGTTTGTAAAGAGGGTCTGAGCCAATACCTTGATAATCGGTGAAATCAGTGTCATCGATATGTCCAAGTAGTCTTTTATTATAAAATGTAGCTCTTGCCATAATTTCTTTATTTACATGTGTATAGTGCTTTACAATTATCAATAATTTCTTTTATAATAGCATTTGCAACTGGGTCGCTGTGCGAAATATCTGCAGAGTATAAGAGTCCTATAACTAATAGATTCTTCCATCTTTGAAAATTATCCCAAAATGGTAATTTCATCAATGTCTGGATTGAGACGGTTGTAGGGTCAGATGCGTCATCAAATGCTTGTAATGCATCATACACACTTATTTGTGTGTGTTTAATATCACTAGCTGCAGGCGACAAATCAATTGCCAAATTGCACGCTTGTGCTTTGGCTCGTATGTTTTCAATGTCTTCATTCGTCATGTACATTCGTCCTATTGAGCTAACGAAATTATTCAATGTTAGTGAGGCAAAATCGGCAATTGCATTTGGTAAATCATTATCAGGAAATATTCTCGAATACTGATCAATCTTGGTAGATATTGTTTTCTGAACGCCTAATTTCTTACAAAGGCTTTGTAGCATAAAAGCAACTTCATCTGAATGAGGAAGGTATTTTTCGAGTTTTTTAACCTGTTTATTGATAAATATAGCCCAGTAGTCCAAAATATTATTTGAAACAACATCAGCAACTGTTGCAGCAATACTGCAATCATTTGAAACAACATCAGCAACAGTAAATCCATTTTCAGCAAACTCTTTTTCTAATGTCGCTATGTCACACGCATAGTAGTCGCATAATCTTTGGATATTAAGTTGCTTATCTTCATTTGGATTGATACCTGCTTGTGTCCTAATCAAGATTACTTCATTAAAATCTTTAGGGGTTTCTGTTTTCAAGATAACGATGTCATATGCAATCTGTCGTAAATCACCAACAGGTGTCATCAGTTGATCAATAATATAACCAAATATTTCTGGTTTCTTGCCAATTTGTGAATCTAGACGTCTGCGTATTTCTCCGGCTATTGTTCTTGTTCTTGCATTGTTTTCTTCTTTATTTTCTGGCTCATAATATGTATTTAGTTTGGCCAGCATTTCATCTCTTATTGCTTTTAATTCGTTTAAATACTTTTCTCTTCTAGCAGCTTCCAATACGCTCGAGATTGCATCTAAATCACGAATAATAGCTTTGGAACCATCGCAATTTAAAGAAGATACCTCGTCCCAAGATGCCTTAGGATTGGCAAAATGCTTTTTTACAAATTCGTTGTTAAGGAAGTTCTGTTCTAGATTATTAAAGTATTCTGGATAATCATCGTGGATATGTCGTGCTACTTCTGGTGATTTTGTCTTGTCATTGTAACCATCGAAGATTTGATTTTTCATTGACCAATAATAATCACGAAGTAAATAAATACTTTGAAAAGCCTCAGAACGAAATAAACCGCCACGGGTTACCCAATTATCAAACCAAGTAGCAGGCTTGATAATTTCAGGCAGAACTGTCTTGAAACGTTTCCAGTGTTCAGAAAGCAACTCTGTATTAGTGGACGAATCATTTTTTGTCCTTTCTAATTCGATGTTGAATTTTGTTGCAATCAAAAACAATGGAGAAATCCCGTTAGTTCGTGTTAAATCTTCAGTACGTTCTTCGGGAGTTTTACCGATATTAGTTTCTATCCAATCATTAATAGTTTCTCCTAATGTTGGTTCATTCTTTTGATCGTTATGGTGACAGAATAAGACAGAACTTATTCTTAATGAACGGGAATACTTATTAAAAAGATATGCTACTTTACCACGACGTAGTATTGTTGGTAAGACTGTTCCAATTTCTTGTTCTTTGAATTTTTCACGAGAACGCGCTCCTGGAAAATCCAGCAAATCAATTTTGTTTAAAAATCGTCTATTCTCTGCAATCTGTTTAGGTAGAACAAATGTTAATTCTGCAATGAGAGCTGACAATGATGACTTATTAAAATTGCTGCTCAACAGCTTCCCGTTTGTATCATATACGTCAGTAACCAATACATCGGTATCTGTTTCATGTTTTAATCCGCAAACTGAATCCAGCCACTCGATTTTTAGCAGTGTTCCTTTATCTCTAAGGACAGCGTCAAATGGGACATAAATGTCTGTTTTAAACTGTATCTTTTTATATTCATTTACTAATAGGCTAAAAAGATGGCTTAACTCTTCATTCTTATTCCATAGTATGCTAAATATCTTGACCCAATGCTCACTTGATACATACTGAATTTTGGGTGCGACAATCTTGCGGAAGTCTGAATGCGTAATGTTTACTGCATTAGCTCCCAAAACTTCTACAATATAATCACAGATGTCCTTTACATCATCTTCTGTAAGAACTTCTTGAACAGGTTCTGTCTTGTTCGCCCAAAGATACTGAACATTTAATAATTCGACATTAATTGAGTCATGCAAAAGGACTTTGCTATTATCTATTTTAAGATCGTTATAATATGAGTCTATTAAAAGCATTAGCAAATCTGCAATGGAAAGATTTTTAATCTTTATAAAATCTTTCATAGCTTCGTTACTATTATTGATAGTAAATCTTGTTATTACACCTGTAGATTCGGTTTTAGAAGTATTACCTCCGCTGGGATTCAAATCATCAATAAAACTATATTCTTTACCATCATTTATAATGACAAAAGGCGATTCTGCTGTTGACAACAGACTACTCATAAGATAGGATTTTCCAACCTGACTTTCGCCATATGCCGCAGCTGAACAATTTTCTGCTAATGCATTAGCAAATCTTCTCAGTTTTCTACGATACTCCTTCAGTTCTTCAACAGGAAATGTGCTTTTATCAAATTTTTTAGCCCATATTATCGAACGTTCAATTTCTGCTATTTGCGAGTTTATATCTTGTATCATAATATAATTTGCATTATTGAATATCAAAAGCTCCGGTGTCAAGCCAATAACGCTCGTCCGCTCCTAAACTTTGAATGTTTATCTCAATGTTACTATCTGCCAATTCGTTACCTTTTTTGTCAGTAATAGCTGTAATTATTAATTTTTCTTTATCATCTTCATCGCGTTCAATAGATAGTTGAAAAGGCATTCGTAAACGTAAATCATCAATTATTTCCTTAACCTTAGCAAGAGCTTGCGTTTCATTTATAGAAGTACCTTCTTGAATAGCTTTATTTCTTATGCGTTCAATCATCTTGTGTTGGTTAAAATCAATGACATATAATTTTCTTGACGGATAAGAGTCCAATCCAATTTGTCGAACATTTAAAGTCGTAGGTAAAGAACTAACCATCAGTTCTCCCATATTTTTTTCTGGTGTTATGAAGTATTCTATCGGTTGTCCTTCCCGCGAAGATTCTATGTAATTAATTACAGATTTTAGTTTTTTATCTAATTGCGATTTGTCTATTAAGAATTTGTCAAGATTCCCAAGAGATATAGCATAATAACCGACTAACGCTCCCATTGCAACGATGGTTTTTGCAGTGGCTTTCCCCGTGTTATTCTTATTAGGATACCAATGTCCTACAAAATAATCATTCAATAATATTAAACGATTTGGAGACACTGAATAATATTTTAAAAAAATGTTGCGTATAGGAGATAAAGACGAAGGTCGTCCCGACAACAATACAATGTCGCAATTATAGGCATACATTATAGTCGCAATTTTTTTTAATAGGGGTTCAAAAGCTCTTGATATAACATCAGAAACAGCAAATTTGTCAAACTCCCATTCAAGATCTTCCAGATCAAAAGAAAAATATTTCTTAAATCCCTCTTTTATCCGTTCATTAGGCGGACAATCTTCAAATACATCTGTATAACGTATTGTACAATCCTTAATGCCATTAGCTAACATATCAAGGAAACAATACATAAGTGGTATAGAATATTGTATATTGAAGTCTCTACGCAGCTTTCGATCAGAGATCGTTTGCCCTGTATAATCTGGGCCAAAAAAATTGCGCAGACGTTGACGATAATCAGTTTCAGAAAGCCCTTTCAATTTCTTTCTAAAAGCACTATTGGGAGAGAAGAACATAATTTTTCTTATAAGTTCATTGAGCATCTCATCACCAGCGTAATAGTAACTATCGTAAAAAAGAGGTTCTGGAGTAATGGTTGTTACATCTCCCTTAGTATAAGAATAACGGCTAATCATTAAATCTGATGTTCCAGCACCAATATCCAAGGAGCCAATTGTTAATTCTGGTTGAATGCTGTTTTGAGAAGTTTTCCCGTATAAATTAAAAAACTCTTGGCAGGAACCTTTATATTTCCAGCCAATTTCACCGTAGATATATACTAATTGAGAGCAAGTTGCCTCATCGTAATACCATTTGCTTTCTGTATCTTTAAACGTAGTAACAGCAGGTGCAATATCAACACGAAAATCTTCATTCTTAAAAAGATTAAGTAGCTTTACTGCATCGCCAGCACATTTTACAAGAGCTTCTCTTTCAAGTTTAGACATGGCTGTAGGACAAGTAACAACCATACGCCGTATGCGACGAGGTAATGTAATATCACCACGATCTATCCGATATTGATTATTGTTAATTTGTACCTGTGCTTGAACGAGCATCTCAAGAAAAGCAAAAGTCATAAGAGATCGTCTTGAATAGTGATAAGATTGCCCTCCTGTACCATTGATTGCTAACTGCCCATTGCTTTGTAAGTGTTCTGAGATACCAGGAATATTTAAGATGTGATTATCTTTTTCTCCATCAAGCACCATAAAGTTCCATTCATCTTTACTTTTATGCCCATCCCAAAGGTACCTTTTGGGACTTGACATAGTAGAAAGACTTTCTCTATTTGAAACAGATTCAGTTGCACGATGTATCAAATGATTCGCTTCTTTTCCAAGCCTTACAAAACTAGGATATACAAATTGTTTACTGCCTTGTATCCCAAAGTCGCCAAAATCTACTTTCCTAAATGCTAATCGCATATCAAAAGGTTCTTGATATGTATTGATTTTAGTACCTTTGGAGTCGGTTTTCAAAAGATTTGTATAGTCGATCAATTCCAACTGATTTACTTGATTGAAATTTGAATTGTCTTCAACAAGCAGTGCGGTTGTTCGCGAGTTGCCTATGTCAATAACCATATCAACATCTTTCACCAAAGTATCTTTGTCTTTAAATAAGGATACCTTGGGGAATAGCTCATTCTGAGCAATATAATCGATTAATAAATAATAGGATGCTATATAGTTAAGTTTTTTACCAGACTTTATTTTACCTACGCTACTTATATTAGGATGAACTAAAGAAAACAAATAGTCATTTATGTATTCCCACTCTTGTTTGGGTGAGCAATAATCCATAAGATAAAACTCCTGCTTACACACCTCAAATTTCATTTCAGTCATAAACTGATCTGGGAAAATAGGACATTCTTCATATTTACTTTCCATTTAAAATCCAAACAAAGTTGGATAATTCATTAATAATTAACTTTAGTTTTGTACCTTTGTATCAGGATGT
>ENA-ORLY01000170-ORLY01000170.1-human-gut-metagenome-genome-assembly--contig:-NODE-170-length-98021-cov-25.824492_pt1 | contig 98021 bp, 98 predicted proteins | sample MGYA00243071_ERZ508832 | MGnify/ENA primary metagenome ERZ508832 (study PRJEB26277, sample SAMN04329777) | human gut metagenome | biome: human-associated habitat | host: Homo sapiens | place: USA... | reverse complement strand
TCATCACCCAATTCTCCAAAAATAGTCAATGTTACTTGTGTTCCTTTAGATATCTGTTCAGTTAGCCAATAATCAGCCATCTCATACTTGGAATTACTCACCTCCTTCCCCGATCCCAATAACAGGTTTCTGCCATATACTGGAAGCTTACGATACTTGCCGTTATCCATTAAAGCTTTTGATCCGTCACCTGTAGTATGTATTATTACTTCCTTAACATTAGGATCAGTAGAATTATCTGTAATACTTGCCTGTATAGAAATTCCATCAGTTACCGGAATTAAATAATCATTATTGACCTGAGTTTCCACATCTAAATTCTGACGTATCCACATTTGTATAGAACAATGATTAACCCCCATAGTTTGTTGCGCATAAAACCAAAAAGAATTATCACCATTGGTGTTATATCCGCCAAAAAGACTTGATATATACACACTATTATCTCTAATTGGGAGTGTATTAACAAAACCGTTTGGAAGCTTCTCTAGTAATGTATTATAGTCTTCTTGAGATATAGATGGAGTATCGCCGTTTGCCACTTTCATGAAGATGTCAAATACCGTATAATCCGCTAAATCAGCTTTAGTAGCTAATTTATCATCTACATATTTTTTGTTAACATCTACGGTAGGTATGGTGGGTCTATTAGTAAGATCGTTGTAACTACCAGATGTAGCTACAGTAGATAATGTAGGTTTATTCAATATCAATGCATCTCCTTCTGTAGCATTCCAATCGGCATTAACATTTACTTCGGCACCAGCAGCAATGCCATTCAACTTTGTCTTATCTGAAGGTAACATCAAACCAGCTAAAGCTGTAGTAGATGCAGGAAGATTTAATTCTATATTTTCTACTACATTGGTTACTAAGTTCCTTTTATCCAGAGTAATAGAGATATCTGTTGCTGTAATGTTCTTAGTAGCAGCTTCAATTACCTCATTGATGTTTGTAACTTTAGTTTTATCTGCAGTAACATAATCATTAGTACTTAAGCTCTTACCTTCTACTTTATCAACTTTAGTATCAATAGCATTGTATACCTCAGTAAAGTCAACTTCTGGTATATTTACTACAGACCATACTCCATTCTGCCTAGCATATTGCTTACCATCTTTAGGTGCTTCTTCTACTAGTTCCCGACCAGGATCACTACTTAAGTATGGTATTTTAACCCATTCCCCATTATATTTTACTTTAATTACCATAATTAAATATTAAATATTTGTTTGCCAATCGATTTAGCTTCTGTTCTAAGTGTTTGAAAAGATTGCCATTCATCATATCTGGTAATAGGTTGACTGCCACTAAGCAATTGTTCAACCATATTAGATTTTAATGCTGCTTCCTCATCTGCACTATATCTAGTTCTGATAACCTTACTTACGAAAGAATCATAAGTTGGTTCTTCATTGAATTTTAATTCATAGTAAGCGTAACCATGTATATCTTCAGAATTAATTTCTTCAATATCCCATCTAACTGCCCATTCATTCATCCCCAAGTATTCTATTACTTCAGGAATATTATCTCCATGTACTTTTCTTAACTCTATCATAATTATGCCTGCATTTTCTTAAATGTATCTGAATCAACTACAACGATCTTACCGTAAAAGGCTAATCTTGCACCGATATTCGACCACGAACGCGAGGAAGCATAACCAGCAGTAGTCACGAAGACCCCGCATCGAGAACCATGATCCGAATAACCCGACCGTAGAAAGATTTTATTTGCTGTTGGATTAAACCAGCTATAATCGGAATAGTAAGTGGTTTCAGATCCACCATGTGCTGTAGGAACTACATCACCATATTTACCTTGAGATATGGCTTTAGTCCATCCATTATATGCATCAGTTGCAGCTGGATTAGGTTCATATCCTACAACTCTGATATTAGTAGCACCTGCTGCTTCAAGCTCTGCTACATCCTTATCTGAGAATGAACCTCCATCATATACAACGTATTTACCTTTTAAAATGTTTATTCCTTGTACAAACTCCCACTTACTGTAATAGCAGTCTTCAAGTCCTAAGAAGCTAGTGGAATAATGTGCAGAATCTTCTAAAGTTGCCAGTCTACCATCCTTATTACCTAAGGATATAGTACCACCTGTTTTACCAGCATTATACAGTTTAGTACCACCAGAACAAGGTATTGCTGAATTAGAAGTGCTAATATTAGTAGTTTTGTAGTAAGCACAGAACATTCTAGCTATAGTAGCGTGAGATCTATAATCTCCAATACCCCATAAAGGCCCATGTGTTTTAGCTGCTGTAACAAACTCAGCCATTGTTTTTGAAGCTGCACTTGTCTGTGAAGCTGTACTTATCAACATACCTTCTATGTTTATCGATCCTTCAAATGAAGCTAATAACATTTCAGGTTCTTCAATGTAATTACTATCTATTTGCTGTTCAGATATATAGGTTCTCCAAATGCCAGGGCTTCTCTCTATAGTTTTGTGATAGTATTTTGGAAAATAAACCATTCTATTTTGATGGTTGTTCATAATTGTAATGTTTGTACTATCTGGCCATTTAGAACTATCCTCTTCATTACAATAACTAATTAATGCAGCATCATCACCACTAGGCATAGCGATGCATCTCTTGAATTTACTTCTTAATGATTCAATTACATTTCTATTACCACCTGTTGCACATGTAGTAGATGAAGCATTCTCATTATTTTCATACCAATATGCTAGAGTATCTTCTAGATTGTTATTGGTTACAATTTGATTACAATACCAAACTGCATTGTATGTACCAAATAGATATGATTCTCCATTTAACGCATTATATTGTGCACTGCAGTAAGTAGGTAATAATGTTGTTTCATCAAAACCATTATTACTATACAACGATATTACACACCAGCCGTGACTATTAGGACTTATTTTCCCTTGAATAGTTATACTAGCTTTATCTTTATAATTTCTAATAGTCCACTTACATATTGCTTGTAAGTAATCAACAGTAGGATAACCGGCAGTTTCATAATCGTCTCTTAGTAAACCATCTGTAATCAAAGTGCTCCAGTTCGGAAAGTTAGCATATAATGCTACATTACTGTTTTCATACCCTGCATGATATCCATCTAAAGTATCAGCTTCCAGCCCACTACCTGAACCATCATTACCAGCATGCCATACTTTATTACCGTTTACAGTCAAATTCTTTGCTTTTATTTCAAGTGCATTTAGATTTGTTGCATTCATACCACTTATTGTCATGTTATGAGTGGCCTCACCTGAAACACCATATTGAAGCCATAACCCACTGGTAGGATTATCAACAATTCTCCATGCTGTATTTTTATTTGAACTTGACCCCCATATAAAAGCTGAATCTTCTGTAGAACCAGTTGTAGAATTTAATTTTATATTATATCTATTACCAGAAACATGTAGATTAGCATCTGGAGCATCTGTACCTATACCTACTTTACCATCAGATGTTATCCTCATTCTTTCAGTATGAGAAGTAGCAGTTCTAAATAAAATTATGTTTCCGTCTAAACACGAGAAGTAGCCATTAGAGCTAGCACCAAAACCCAGATAGAAGCCATTTTGATCATTTATTGACAGTGTACTAATATTTTTCCCATTAGTATCTTTTATATATAAAGATCTATTATTGTTCATGTAAACATCATCCACGTCACTTATATTACCTCTAACGTTTGCACTACCATCAAATGCTTGTCCCCATATAGTTCTAGCAGTAGCTAACTTAGTAGCAGTTGCAATATTATCAGAAGCAGTTAATGCAGCATCAAGCTTAGTCTTATCAGCAGCAGACATTACACCAGCTTTACTAGTAGTAGCTTTGTTAATAGTTATTACACTACTATCTGCTGTACCTGTTGTAGGATTTTTCTTTTCCAGAGTAATAGCAACAGCATTAGCATCAGCAGTAGCACCTGTAGCATTAGACACATAACTACCTAAGTTAGTTACTTTCTTTTTATCTTCAGCTGTATAGTCTTTAGTAGATAAACCTTTACCTGCTTCCTTCTTTACAAATAACTCATCGGCTTGTGCTTGACTATAACCATCAAATGTAAAATCATAGTTTTCACTAGGATCTAACCACATGATTTCTTCCTCAGTAGGTTCAGTATCTGAGATCTTAATATCCTCTGGAATAGTCACGTTCTTATTAACAACATTGAGTTCTACTCTTTTAGTAATAGTCTCAATCTTATTAACTTGTGCACCTGCTTCAATACCCTGTAACTTTGCAAAGTCTTCTTTAGACATCAAACCATTAGCTGTCAATGATGCTAATTCAGCAGTACCACCTAAAGCATCCCAACCTTCACTTGTCCATGCGTAGTTGGTATCATTTTTACGAACATTCCATACATCACCAACAATATTACCTTCAGTAGGTAAATCTTCAATCGTATCTACAGATCCTTTGAAAATATATACAGAAGTAAATTTACTATCTACTTGGGATTTATTATAGTAATTGTTAGCAAGATCATCTGCTACTACCTTTATGTTAGCATCAGTTTGATCCTTAGTATAGTACCTAGTATCATGAGTATGAGTAGTTACTTCACCTATTAATACAGCTTCAATGGCTGCTTTACTAAGTTCAGCATCTTTACCGGGTTCTCCTTGAGGTCCTTGGAATCTACCCATGTTAACCCATTCTGTACCATTCCAGAAGTATAAGTCTGTACCAACAATATAAGAATCACTAAGTTGTGGATCTACTATAGTATCTAAATCTTCTGGACTATCAAGACTACCTTTTAATACAATACCTGAGGATGGCCAACCAGTATTTACATATACATCATCAACTTCATCCCAAAGATACCAATATCCATCCTCTCCTACTTTGGGAGGATTGTCTGCATATTCTTTAGCTCTATTAGCCTGAGTATTAGCATTATTGGCAGCAGTAGTTGCATTTGTAGTAGCCTGTTGTGCAGCTGTTTTAGCCTCATTTACGGCAGTTATAGCATCAGCTGTATTCTTTTCCCTTGCAGCCTCTTGAGTCTCTCTAATCGCCTCATTTGCCTGTCTAGTGGCTTCATTTGATTCCCTTTCCTGTTCTGCTGTATCACGAGTAGTTTCAGCTGCTATTCTAGCATCTTCATTATCTACACGTTCTGTTTCAGCTGCAACTCTCCCCTCTTCAGAACTGATTCTTTTTGTTTCTTCCTCAATCCTTTTCTGCTCATTTGTGTTACGTTCAGCTTCAGCAGAAGCTCTTAATGTCTCTGCACTAGCTCTAGAACTTTCAGCAGATACACGATTAGCTTCATTAGTCTTACGAATCTCCTCCTCAGACTTTCTAGAGTTCTCTGCAGCAATACGCTCATTCTCAGCAGTTACCCTTTTAGACTCTTCTGCTTTCCTACTGTTTTCATTAGAGATACGTGTATTCTCATTACTTACTCTGGTATTTTCAGCATTAACTCTACCTTGTTCTGCAGTAACACGTAATGCTTCTGCTTCCTTAACAGCTTGTTCAGTAGCTTCTACTTGAGCTTTAGCTTCTAATGCTTCTGCTGCTGCATCTAATGCAGGTTGTTTTAATGATTGAACCCACTCTTCTTCAGTACCTACGAAACCATGTTTTACTGCAACTTCATATGCTGACCAACCTTGAATACCTTGCATACCAGATAAGTCAACAATAAACTTCCAGCCTTCTTGAGTCTTTAAGTAAACCTTAGCATCATCAGGATCTTCTACATCATTAGTATTAATAAGTACATACTCACCTAACTTTACATCAGCAGTACCCCAATCAGCTTCCATTGCTTCTACTGAAGGATATTCCTTCTTATAAGTGAAAGCATCACCAATAGCAGCTATGCCGGTATTAACATATTGTTTAGTATCATAGTCATAGATCCACCAATCACCATCTACGATCTTTGGTGGATTACTAGCGATCTCTTCAGCTTTATCAGTAGCAGCTATAGCATCATCAACTATACCTTCAATTTCTTCTACAGCTTGATTAGCTTTATCTGCAGCTTCATTTGCTTTGTTAGCTGCATCTAGTGCAACAACAGCAGCATCTTCAGATGCTTTACTTAAACTATCAATCCAATCTTGTTCACTACCTTCGAAACCTAATTTAACTGCAATATCATAAGCACTAAGACCACGAGCTTCTATACCTGTATCTACATATACTTTGTTGATAGGATCATAAGTAAACCAATGATCATTCTCACCTATGTATGGAGTCTCTGCAGTAGCTTTTACTCCAGTATCTCTATTGTCTACCCACCAGTTACCATTGGAACCAATAAAAGGTGGTACATAGTCATCTTTACTTACATCAAAGAGTACAATCCATTTTTCTATATCACGATTGTAAACTTTAATTATTCTACCTTTTGAATCTGCTCCCAAGTCAACCCAGTACCCAACCTGATCTGGATTGGGTACGGTTATACTTGCAAACCACTCATAATATACATTATTCTTAACCATTGTAATAGTTATTATTTAGTTCTTTTGCGTTAGCATATTGCCACGGTCCTATTTTTGTAAACCCTTTTTCTACTTGTATTTGTGAGTAGATGTTCTCAATTTTTTCATACATCGACATACCCTCATCATTCAACCTATTAGTTGCATTTAAAACCATTATTTTATCTGCAAGATAAATTATTTCATTTTCAGTAAATTCATAGTTTTGGGTAGTTTCTAGATCCAAGGCGCCACTAAACTGTGTATATACATTACCATCTACACCAGTATATTGACTAATTCCTTCAAGCTCCTCTTCTGTAAAGTCAACTTTTTGTTTAATAGACTCTTTTGTTTGTAAATTAACATAAGAATCATATTTCCAAAGTAAGTTGTATATTATAATTGCTCTTTCCTTTAAATTAAGTTCCATATTATCCTTCTATATATAAATATCCACCATTACTCACCCTAACATTAAAACTAGTATCACTAGACTCCAAACCGTAATTTTTTAGTTGAGTTAAAGTAGGTAACTGAACAAAATTGACAATAGTTCTTTCCATATTGTTTGAATCTCCGAAGTATCTACTTTCTACAGAAAAACCAGATCCCCATCCTGAATTAGTATAATGTTGACAATTTAACCAACGTTGTGGGGTATTACTATATCTAGCAGATCCATTATATAATATGAGAGTAAAGCCATTTGTAGCACCTTCTCTACTATTCAAAGTATTCAATACTACTGCAGGACATGTTTGCCCAGTAGTTGCTGGAATTGCTGATAAACCAAAACCAACAGCAGCAGAAGGAATTCCATAACTACCATACATAGTCATAGTAGGGGATAATGTGAACTTGTTTCCATAACTGTCTGAATTAGAACCTGTCATTCTACCTCCCGAAATATCAAATCCTCCTACAGTACCACCTACTGCATTTAGCTTTGATGTGTAACATTGACCGCTAGTATCTACTCTAAACGGTGCAGATCCAGGTGAAGATGCCGCATTAGATCCTATTGCTAAATGGATCTTACTTGTAACAGCAGCAGTTGTTCTACCATCTAATCGCATTGTACCAGATTGAGATTGAATATTAGTATTATAAAAATCCCATCCTGCAATAGTTGCTTTATCTGCGAATAATAAATCTGTAGCTACATTTTCAAATGAATTAAATTTAACCCAGTAGTAATTGCCACCATCCGCACCTGCATTACTACTTGGAGTTTTTCCACTAAACGCACCAGCACCTTTTTTAGATCTGTTTACTGCATAAAATGAACCACTGTATTTTACTATATCTCTCACATTTCCTTGAGAGTTTGTTGTCCAAGAATAACTAGTAGAAGAAGAGTATTCACCACGATAACTTAAACCAGGACCATAATCTCCAGTACTTCCGGTTGCACCTGTAGTACATACTGCATTTGTATATGAATAATCTCCATCATCAAACACTATATATAATCTAGTCCATATCCAATATCCATCCTCTGCACTTGGTGCAGTTGAACTCCAACTTCCACCTGACAAGGAAGTTGGTGAAGTAGATTTATAATATTGCATAGTAACACTTCTCACACCTCTACCATCTGAACCATTTTCTCCATTCAACGGAGAAAAAATCACAGGTTGTGTCCATCTATACCCTGATTTATCAGGTAATAAATCTATCTTATTTGTATTTGGATTAAGATAACCTGTACTTGTCCAAGTAAGAGTAGTAGTACTATTAGTAGGATCTGGATACCAAGCAAAAGATCCAGATGTACCACCACTGGAAGAAATCATTTCTGTAAAAGTAGGACGTGTTGGAGTACTATTGGTATTACAATATATTTGTATAGAAGAATTACCAATATTCCCATCTTTACCAGTAACGTTTTTTACTAAAGATAACACTACTGTATCTACAGTTTTTCCTTCATGTACAAAATCTATTTGCCATTGTACAGTAACATAATTCTCTGGAATACTGGAGCTATTAACAGTAATTTGTTTCTTTTCCTGATTTATACTTAATGTACCTACCCCACTTAGTTGAGAAGAAGTTAAAGTATATTCAGTATTAGCAAATTTTGTACCACCCCTTCTTAAATTAGCATAAGTAGTAGCTTGAGACCAATCGCTAACAACACCTTCGTAGTTTGCAGGAACAGTCATACTTTCATTGTCTAACGCTCCTCTGTACGCACTTTCTCCATCTCGAACATTATTTATTGTAATTATATCTTCAAAGGACATTCCACTGACACTAGTTACAACACATCTAAACGTAATCTCATCTTCACCAGTTTGAAAATAGATTCCATTATAGACTACAACTAATTCAGATTTTGTTTCTCCTTCTAACAAGGTCCATTCAGAAGTACCAGATACTTTCCAATACCATTTATATGAAGCTACATCCATTAATGTAGTATCCATTTTTAATGTTATTGATTGTGGTGTTGGTATTTTTGCATATTCTGCATAGTGAAAAAATTGTTCTCCAGTTAAATATGTTCTAACGGCATCTTCTCCATTAAAACCATCTTCTCCATTTTTACTTTGGTTAATATACCAATCTTTAGTTACTGTTACACCTTCGTCTACTTCAATTGTAAGAGTTATTCTTGCACTAGTAGAAGTTAATGTTTTCAAAGATACTCTATTATCTTTAACTTCACATGTACCAGAACCCTCAGTAAACTTGGCAGTCATAGAAATAATTGGTATCTGAGTAATTCCATGATATGCAAATACATCAGTATATATTGTAGATGGGTCTATTAGTATAGTACCAGAACTATCAAATGGGACAGATGCAGAATAATTTGTTAAATCTATATAATATGCATCCAGACCTTCAGCACCATTTGCTAATTTAGCAACCTGTATTTCGTCATAATATGTCGCTTGAGTATCACTATCGGTCACTGTACATCTAAAAATAGCAGTTCTATCAGCAACCATATCAGGTGTAACTATTAGGGAATTGCCATAGCCAACGATTTCACTATTATTCGTTACATTTGTCCACTGATATGATGGTTGCACAATTCCATATACATTTGCATTTAATCCTAAATTATTTGGGGTAGGAGTACCAGAAAAATCTGGGGAATCATATAAAAACATTCTATTTCCAACAATTTCTACCCATTTTGCAACATCATCACCAGCTTGCCCATTTTCTCCTTTTGCAATATAAATTGTCCAGTAAGGGCTTCCTTCTTTCGGTTCTTTGCCAATATTATCCTGAGTAGCTATCCAAGTACTACCATTATATGTTACACAGTCATAATAATAATATTGTTTATCCACTGACCACGTACCTCTATAAATAGGGATACCAGTTTCAGTTCCATCTTTAGATACTACTGTGATTGTACCAACAAATTTACTATCTTTTCCAATTACTGTTTTATCTTTGCCTTCCAAAGTAAAATCATTAATTCCTGAGTAAAAGGCAATCCTTGGAGCATTTGATCCTTTTGCGGAAATGAAAATAGCATTACGTCTATCTTCCATTTGCTTGTCATATTCAGTATCTCCTTCTACTCTATGACCTAATAATAATATTTCATCATCCGCAGAAGGTGTACTACTACCAGGCTCACACACATCCTTAGATAGTAATATATAATCACTACCTACTTCTGTTACAGCTCTCCAATATCTTTTTACATTATGTCCATCAAATTTTTGACATATTGCTTGGTCGTTTACAATAAATTCATTATACTTGGTGCCATCTTCTGTATCAAAGTAACATTTGTATCCATTATCTTTTTCCTCTACTTTAATACATTTCATATCACCTAATGTAACTAAAATATCTCCACCTACTGCTTTTATTTCATTTACAGTTAATTCATTAACTGTCATATTACCTCTAACAAATAGGTTATCTAATTCTAGATTCCATTTAGAATTTGATGGATACAAACTAGCTCCAACTCCATCCCAACCAGAACGGAATGTTTGCCCTCCCTGTATACCTGTAGTATATATTATTCTCCCAGGTACAGTATCCCCACTTTTAAATACGTAGTCTTGTTTTACTTTACCAGCAGTATAAATATAGCTATCAGTAGGTGTAGTACTTTCACCCATTTTGATTACAGGTAAAGAACCAGATCCATCTGCAACTGCTTCTACTTGATTTTCAAGTTTAGATAATGCTTGATTTAATGTATCAGTACTTACTAAGGGATCAGCACTTATTCCTTTATAATATCCTTGTAAAGAAGTAATAGTACTAGAAGGTTGTGTATGATAACCTGGTACATCACCACTACTACCCCCGCCATTAGCGATTACTTCTGCTAAAGCAGTAATAGTGTTTTCAGCCACAGTAAGTCTATTGAGAGCATCCTGTAATTGTTGTAATGTAGATCTATTGTCAATATCATCTATCCATTCTTGCATAGTACCACCAATCTCTGACATATCGGTGTCATGCTTAGTATCTAAAGTAATGATCTTATTATTCAATACATCATAGTAACTAGTAATAGCACTATTAAGATTAGTAGTTACACTAGTATCTCCTTCTACTATCTTATTACTAAGATCCTTATAATTATCATTTACTTTAGCATCTAGTATCTCAACATCTTCTTCTACAGCATCTACTCTCTCATTAGTAGCAAATGTACCTGATAGTGATGTAGTAAAGCTTCCACTAGTAATATTTTTATTACTACCATCTTGTACAAGGGTAATGAGGTCTTGCTCTTGCAGTTTAGTTGTTAGTTCAAATTGTGATATCTTTTTATTCATATTACTCTTGGATTATGTGTTTCTCTGTTTCTGTTAAAATACAGTCAGGTTTAATATTTTTCTCAGGATAAAAATTAATTTTCTTTTTAAGACAATTTATATAATTATTAAGCTTCTTTAGAACTTTTGTCTTTTGTTCTGATGTTAATTTTTTATCTGCATTTACTTGTTTCACAAGCTCATCAAAATGAGAGATTAATACTAAGTTTTCAATAGACACTCTATCCAATTTCACATTATATTTAGTAGAATCATTTACTAATTTTCCTACTTTATTTACATAATTGACAGTATCCATTTTCACAAGTTTTAGTATTAATGTTACAATTACATGTATTCATATCTAACAAGCTCAACATCTCATCGTAATATTGCTCAGCATCTTCAGTTAATCCTAGAGTAGTAGCATTATCATAAAGTGTTTTCTTAAACAGAAACATCATTATTTTATCCTTCATTTTGTTATCTAGGCAGTTATGGCAATACGTAGTTAGCAGTTTTATTTCTGCATAATACAATGATTCATTCATTTCCATATCAATCGTATATAAAATAAAAGGGGAAAGGGATATTACTCCCAATCCCCTTTTTGGTTTGAATTATATTTTTTGATTAAGCAACTTCTACAAAAGCTTTTAAAGCTGTCATAAATGCAGAGTCTTCAAGTTTACCAGCATTTACATACAATTCACAAGCTAATGGAGTTGTTTTGATGTATTGATTATCATCACTAAGATATTTATTATCCCATTCGATAGACAATGTATCGTAAGTAGCATTTAAATCAGCTTTTAATTTAGGAGCAATGTACGGATAGATACCGTTTGCACGATGAGTAATACCTCTATAACCAAGAGCTGCATTTTCACGATCACGAACAATCTTCGGGTTACCTTTACCAGGAGTACCTTGAGTTTTAGCAATTGTCAAATTAGCAATAGGATACATTACATTACTCAACAAACCGGAAGGAATAGTTTTCCACATAAATGCTTCCACAGAAACCTGAGAATAATTTGAGTCTAACATAATACCTTCGTTGTACGGCATTTCCTTAGCATTCAATGTAAGAACAGCGGCATCACTAGTTGCTACTACTCTGGCTTCTTTGTGTTTGTTGATTTTGTTTTTGAAAGCTGTAACCAAATCAGTTGCATTAGTACTCTTTGCAATTACTTCATAAGTATGAGTAAATTGCCCAGGTGCCTCATAGATGTCATTGTACACTAAACGTAATACATAACGATGACCAACTTCCGGAGTAACATTAGTAGCTGTGATTACAATTTTATCTTCAGCTGCAGCTACATATTCACTAAATACCATGTTAGGTTTAGAACCCTTCATGATAGGCATTGAAAAATGAATAACTGATTTAGTTGATTTTGTTCCTTCTCCATTATAAACATCTTCTTTGCCTTCACAAACGCCAATGTACAATGAACTAGCAGCTTTAGCTCCAGCTGCATCTTTTACAATTGCTCTATTTTGATCAAATAATGCAATCTGACCTTCTGTCAATGCATCTACTGTCGTATAAGATGCAGGTGCATCAGTACCAATAAGTACCGTATTCACATGATTAAGCATAATTTTTATTTTTATTTTTGTTAAACTTTAATTAGACGTCTAGCTTAACATTTTGATTAGTTCTTCTACTTTCGTGTTTCAGATTTCCTCGTCAAACTAAACTATTTCGTATAATCATTCCATTGTACTAACTTCGTTCATATACGATTGATATCTTGGATTAGCCTTATTTTCCAAATACAACTCTACCGCTAACTTAACTATCTCATTATGAGTTGCAGCTGGCATATCTGTATACTCATCAAATGGAGCATCAGTAAGACTAATCCTTTTAGGAGTTCTCAAGTAAGTGAGAATATAATTTCTTATGTTGTAATTACCATCTGTATATAAATGGATTTCGTTTCCTTCATACAATCTTAATGGTCTAGCAGATCTACCATGTAATCTATATTCTGACAAAGTATTTTGTCTTTGTCTGTCAATATTTTCTACTGTAGCTTCTAACACATCTACATTTTTAGTTCTTGGTTGACCACTTGGACCCACAGGCCAGCAATGATCATAACTAAATATTACAGCTGTTTCTCCTACAGTAAACATATAATCATCTGGCAGAGTAACTGTATACTCTTCTGGATATGTATTAAATTGATAAGATTTTCTAGTAACTAATGTACGAAGATCATCAATTCTTTTTTGATCTTGTTCAAATCCAGTTTGTTTGAAATTAATACCAGAATATCTAGTTTTAATAAATTTATCTAACCCAGCCATTAACCAATACTCAATATCTGAAGTAGTAGGTTTTGTTAGATTATTGTCTAATTGATCTATTTCTAATTCAAAAGCTGTTTGTAATTCAATATACTTCATTATTGTTGATTATTTGGTTGTTTTACTTGTAATCTATATTTACCTTCAGTAATAAACATATTAACTGCTAAATCTACAATTTCACTATGAATTGATTCTGGTAGTTCACATTTATTAGCTCCATCAGTAGTATTAAATCTTAATGGTTTCCTGTAGTAAGTTAATGTAACGTTACCTAATGTAGTATATGCATCTACTGCTACTTCTATATAGTTATATTTAGTAGTAGGATCTGATACTAATGCAACAGCAGGTTGCCTAATAATAGGTGTATTGTATGCAGTTTTAATAAACTTACCTAGATCCCTATACTTAACTAATTGATTGTCTACCCTAACAAAATCCTTGTATTGTTTATATGTACCTTTCACTTTACTAAAAGAATGTACATATAAGAAATATTCTTCAGTAGACATATATGGTAATCTGTATCTTGTGAAACCGTTAAGAGTAGTACCTGTTGCAGTTAACTCTTTTTCTACTAATAAACTCTTAATAGAATCTGTATTTCTAGTATGTATGTTAGTTTCAGTTTCCATCTGATCATCACCAACATAATTCATCATTACATATCTATCTTGAGCTTCATTTAGTATTGAAAATATAAGATCAGAGTTAGGTTTCTCATCTATAATAAGATCTGGGCTAATAAGTTGAATTCGTCTTTCGAATTCCATTTGCATTTCCTTACTACTCATATTACTCTGATAATTGTGCTACGTACTGTGGATGTGTTTGAGTTCTTGGAGATTCAATATTCTCAATTGCCATGTCAGCAGCTAATTTAACTACTTCATATTGCATATACTCTGGAATTTCATCTAGAGTAGACGTAATATCTTGATTATTAATCTTTCTTGGGTATGCTAAATAAGTAATATCTATAGTGTAGGGACCTACCATAAGATCCCTATCTATAAATACTATTAACTTATTATCCTCTAGTATTGCTACAGGTTCTTCAATCCAAGGTTTATTATTATAAGTTTCTAAGAATCTAGTAGCTTGTTCGTGACTAATAAGTTTTACTGTAGCTATTTTATTACTACCAAAATGTAAAATTCCTTCTAAGAAGTACATACGCTTATCTTGAGTATCATCACCATAAGTAATACTAGATTTGAAATTATTCATAGTAAGTCTATTACTTATAGATTCACTTAGTAAAGACAATCCCTTATCAGTTTTTACTAAACCTTCTAAGTCTGCTACTCTTTTTACATTACCTTCAAATGGTATTCTAAGAGTATTATTACCAGTAGCTTTAGTAGCTATCTTACTTAGATATGCTGTATACAACCAATAATCAATTTCCTCAGGCAAAAAAGATGGACAACCAGATATACCGATATTAACGGCATTTTTATCTGCTTCAATCTTAAATGCTATATGTGCTTCTAATACTGTCATGTTTACTTTTACTTAGATTCGATTTCTTGAAGTATAGTCATTTTGATATCCTGATTCTTTTTATCATTTAATGAAGCAATAGCATCTTCTAAACTTCTACCAATGATATCAGTACCATAGTAATAGATGTTTTTAGACTTACGAATTACATTCTTTGAAATAGCTGCTTCAATGATATATTGAGTATCTCTTACTTTGTTGTTTACCCAAATCAAGAAGAACTTGTCAGGATTATTTTCAATAAGATCAAATAAACTACTTTCAACTAGCTCATTACTGATATTATCAGTCTTGTGACCATATAAGCGTAAACATTTGCGCATTTCCTCAATTGACATCTTATTAAATTCAGAGAATGCCTCACGTTTAGCTTTATTTCTTTTGTTAGCTTCTTCAGCTTCAATTTCTTTATTTACAAGAACATAATCATGAGTAGGCTTAAGATTATTGATTCCATTTGCTACTCTTTTGTGTCCTTTTAAAAATAAATATGCAAGTTCATCTTCAGGCCTTTCTGTATGTAAAACTTTATCTCTTGCGCCTAAACCGATTGCATATGTTTTCCAGAATCCACTTTGTGGAGATAAATGTCCTTCTTCATATCCCATTTCTTTCTCCAAACGTCTAGCATCTTCTGGGGTTAAACCAGTATATCTATTACCAGATCTTGTCCAGTAAGTACTGATATAATCTTTACAATTCTTATACTTAGCTATTCCAGCCCATGGATTTGTACGGGCGAATTTTAATATAATATCCATAGTATTTTATTCTTTATATTTCCAGATATATTTTATCTTTTTCAGAAATTTAGGATCTTTCAATTTTTCATCATTACTACCATTACAGTATTTAGTTATCGTATTTGCACAAATTCCAGTCTGTTTTACTGCTTCTGATATACTATGAAACTCCGCAATAAACGTATTGTCTTTAGTATATTGTATTACGGCTTTCGGAGCAATTTTAGAACCAAATTCTTTTCCAGCTCTTTTCAAGTTTGCTTTTCTTTTAAGGAAGTTTTCAGATACTGTTCTTACTCTAGTTTTTGGTTTCCAGTCTGTAGGATCTATTTCTAAAGGTGTTGATGGATAATCTTTTTTATAAACCCATATATACGGATTTACTTTGGAATAGGTTTTTATATCTTTACGTATTACTCGCAATATAGAAGCTTTTGAAATCTTAGATTTTTCTTCTGCCTCTGTTACACTTTTGTATTCGCAAATAAATTTACCATTTAACGAATACTGTAGTACGGGATTATAAAACTTAGACATGTCTTTACCTTTGTGTACTGCAGATATCTTAGCTTTTGCTTCATCTGTGTGAAACATTATATCACCACCACAATCACTATTATACCCATATTCGGAATTATTTGAATGTAATTTCTCAATCCAAAATTTCTCTAATTCCTTTGCTTTTTCAATATCGTCTGTAGAATCTATAACTTCTACTGTAAATTGTTCTAATCCTAATTCGGCTAACGCCTTATGAAAATTATATTGTGAACCACTCAAAGCTTTATAAAGATGCTTTTTCATTCTAGCGCCTACTCCTTGAGTGGTTACGCCAATATAATATTTATTATTTAATTTGTTGGTTGCTTTATAGATATCAAAATTTCTAATTTCTTCCATGTCAATAGATTTTTATTTGACACTTTGACGGAAGGATTAGTAATTTGTTCCATAAAAGGTGTACTGATTAATCCTCGACCTCCATCAATAACTCACCACATGCACGGGGATCCCTAAGCATTATGCCCATCTCGCCTAAAAAATGCACAGAATAGCCGTCCTTTGCATTAGATCTTACTGTGGATTTATTCTTAGAGTAACCAGTTCCCGGAGCTACAGAACCTGAAGTATTCCAGATAACCATCTCACGATCCTTACGAACAACTTTAACGATGTTAGCTTGACCATCACGTCTACCAAGATCCAAGAACGTCATTCTATAAGATTCCAGTGGTTTACCAGATACCGGATGTAACAAACGATTATAAGTAGTATCATCATACAACGGGAAATGTTTCAATGTCAACTCGATGCCATTTGTCATCTTGTATGTTACAAACTGACCACCTAAAACCAAAGCCTGACCAGAACCACTGATAAACTTCGTATCAATCAAGTTCATTGTAGCTGCTTTTTGTTTCAATACACGGTCAAATTCTCTCATACCCATTTCACCAGTCAAAGCAACAAACTTACGTTCGTTAGTACCTAAGATATTGTAAGACAAGTCAAACAAGAAGTCTTCCAACAATTCCGGAGTTAACTCAGTGTAGTAACGTCTGTTAGACGGAGCAATCTGTTGCAACAAACCTGCAGGAATGTAAACCGGACGACCATTTGTACCTAACAATGAAGTAGAACCGTCTTTATTTACATTAGACTTAGAGTAAACCATCATTCTCTCACATCTCTTAGACCACTCACGCATTGCCTTCCATTCCTGATAATCAGACCACAAGTAAGAAGTCTTACCAGTTTTAGGATCTTTCAAAGCAATCCAAAGTACTGTAGAATAAGCTGTACCTGTAATATCATAATCCAAGCGAGTTGTAAACAAGAAGTTTCTCATCTTGAAATGAGTATTATAATTCAGGATATCACCCTCTTCACTGTACTCTTCGTAAGCAGAAGCTAAACGAGATACTTGACGACCGGCTAACAAATATTCACCAGGAATATAAGAGTTAGATTGACCATCTGCAATGAAACAAGTATAAACCCATTCATTACCATCTTGATAAGGAGCACCAGAAACACGTACTTGATACTCTCTATTATCAAATTCCAAAATTGCACCAGGACCAACAATATGTTCAATATGGTTCGCTACACCATATCCGCCTTTCGGCTGCTTTATCTCTCGATAAATGTTCAGACTATATCTTAATCCTACTTAGGATTCTTTGCATTTCGACTCGCTTGAGTCTACTCCCAATTGGGATAGTCGTTGAACCTTCAAATATTCAGAATCTACTCTTAAACCTTTAAAAATACCTTGTTTTACATAAGATCCAGTGTTCGCATATTTTACAATAATTGCTTTAAAATTTTTTGCAGTGCAGTGAAATTGTTTTGCTACATTGTTTATTCCAATTATTGTAAATGCCTTACCATTATAAACATTTGTAAAAGTATAGGCTTTATAATTTTCTGGTATTTTATATCTATTTTCTTTAAAAGAGTAGTGGGCGTTTTCATAATTAGTAGTCCACTCTAAGTTTTCTACTGAATCATTTTGACGATTATAATCTTTATGATTTATTTGTGGTTTGTTCTCAGAATTTTCTATAAAAGTTTCAGCTACTAGTCGTGCAATACGATATTCTCTTCGTATCTTATTATTACATAAACAAACTCTTCTATAACCGTCCATTGATAGTCTAGGTTTTAAATATATTCCACGTTTCAATGAAAAAACCTGACCATTTTCTGTTATTTCGTACAGCCCTTCCCATCCTCTGATAGGTCTTCTTTCTATTTGCTTGGCTGCTGATTGTCCATTTTTAACTTTCGTTTCCATATATTTATATTTTACTCTTGGGTTTAAATATCTTTAGGAGTTTCCAGCAATTAACAAAGTTTATTTTTCGTAGTATTACTACTACGCATGGCTTGGCGTTATGCTAACCATTTGTCCTCTAACCACAACATGATAGGTGTGTTACCCAAACCTGCCATAACTGTGCTAGCATTTGCAGCAGTGATTTCTGTTCCCTGCCATTTTGCAGAGCGAATTGTCACAGCTCTATCGCTATCGATCATTACAGACCATTCGTAGTCTCTTTGGTCAATTGTCATTACATTACCAAGACCACCAGTAATCGCATCCAAAGAAGTGCTATAACCATCATCTTTAGAACCGAATACGTAAGAAATAACACGGGTTACTTCATACGGTCTAGTAAGCATTGCATTCGAAATCATATTCTCATCAACAAGATCTGAGAACCATTTACCTCTACCGATCTGTAAATTATTTAAAATTCCGTTATCCATATAAATGTTAGTAATTTATTTTTAATTAAAGTAGTTGTACTGCACGACTAAAAATAGAGTTAGATGAACTTGTATTAATTCTCTTAGTACCTTTACTAACGCCTGTTGATCTGAGACTATTTTTCAGATTTTTAATAGCAGAGCTAGTACCCTGTTTTTTGGCAGCATCTAACAAAGTGTCACCTCGCATTGTAAAATAAGCTGACTCTATTAAATTCTTTACGCTCTTGGAATAGTCTTTTTGGTACTGGGTCTTTCCACTAGCGTCGGCTTTAAATATATAAGCCAATAATTCTTTCTTGTCCTTAGCTGGTATTTTGATACCACGTATATTGTCCAAGGACTTTATTTCACCGACAACGTCATCAAAAAACTTTTGTTGGCGCTGTACCATTTCCTCCTTTTTGATTCTTTGTTGCTCTAATAGCTCTTCTTTCTCTTTCGCAACAATCTCCTGAAGTTCCTCAACAGCATCTCTAGCCTCATCTTCTAATACTCCGGCATCTTCAAATCTTTCGATTTTCTTAGCAATTTGTTTGTCACTGTAACCTTTTCTAGCTAGTAACTCTCTCAATACTATCTTTTGCTCATTTTCATTTTCAATATCAACATTGTCAACATCAATGTCCGGAGTAATAGAGAAATAGTCTTCTAGTTTACCACCATTACGAACAAATTCATCTAATTTTGCAACATCTTCGCTTGCATATTCTGGAGTAGATTGTTCTTCGATTACTTCTTTAAAATACTTAACCAATTCTTCTACAGTCTTTGGTTTTTCTTCTTCCTCTTCTTCATCAAAATCCCATTCTAATTCTTCAGCAATTGCATCAAATAAAGCAGATACTTGTTTAGATTCAACTTCATCTTCTTCAGTTTCCTCCTCAGATTCTTTTTCAATCTCTTCTTCAGTCTCCTCCTCTTCAATCTCTTCTTTATCCTTTTTCTTAGAAGCTTTTTTAGATTTCTTAGGCTCTTCTACTTCTTCCTCTTCGATGTCTTCAGTTTCCTCTTCCTCTACTTCTTCCTCTTCTTCTGTCTTCTTGTTCTTAGATCCGGGAGTAGCAGGTCTAGCTTTAACAGACTCTTGTTTCAGTCTCTCTAACTCTTCATCATCAATATCATCATCTTGAGAGATGGTGTTACCAACTTGTTCAGTAAACATATCAGTTATAGCTGTAAATCCAAATAGTGTATCGTTACTATTGTTTTCCATAATTAATTATAATTAGATTGTAATTGTTATTTTTTCTTTCTACCTCCAAAATTTCTAGCAAAATTTGCCCTCTTCTTTAAAGTTGGGCTTGCATTTGGATCTTTTAATACTTTTTTGGCATACGCTTGAACACCCATTCCTGCTCTTTTAGCCGCTGCCGTAAACTTACCACGATTCTTTTTCTTGATGTGTATACCTCCATCTTTATAAGAAGGAATTGGGTATACTGGGTATAAATTTTCCATATTGATTATTCTTTATTTAGTTCATGACCTACAAATCCAGCACCACCTAATGGCATTAAAATTTCCATAGGAATTAATTTATTCAATCTTTCAATATATTCATTTTTGTTTCTATAAAGATTGTATTGATCCTTGATCAATTTATTAGGTGTAGGACTTTTTATATATTCCAAGACCATGCTTTCATCTACTGGGGTACTCCAGTTTGTAATCTTACCAGAATCTTTCAATACTCGTTTTAAGGTTAACATGTGACTCTTCGCCTCAGTAGGATTTAATAAGTATGCTCTATTATTAGCAGCAGAATGCATTCCCATTTTTCTAAGTTCTGCAGACGAATACGTATTATTTGGATTAGCTAAATAATGTAAATAAGGATTTGTAATATATTCACCTCCACCATCAAAATCCACAATCTTTCTAGATCCTGCCAAACCATCTGCTACATGACCTAGTTCATGATTAGCAGTTCCTGACATGTAAGAATCAGGATTAAGAGTTACCTTATAATCTTGCATTACTCTAGATGTATTCCCATCTGGTTCTATTTTGAATTTAGTATTACCAAAAGCATTATTATCCATGGTCCCCCAAGACAAATATTTTCCTCTATTTGTCATATTCTTCTTAGTGATTGTTGGAGTAAATGGTTCTGCATACGATTCTGTGGTATACACATCCGTACCTTCTATTGCTCTACCTACTTTATTTTTAAATTTCTTTATGGTTTTACCGACTCCCCAAGGAATCAAATTAAGTACTGCATCCATTGCTGCACCAGCATAATCTCCTTTGCCTAAGTCTTCAATAAAGTTAACAGCATCTTTAATATAACCAGCTGGAGTAATATAAGCTTCTGGCTGAACTGTATTAACTGCACCTGATATTTTCCTTTGTCTTTCAAAGTACTCAGGAGTACCAGTTCTGTATTCTGGTGGTAAATCTGCTTTATTTATGGTCTTACCTTTACCATTTTGATATGCAGGAATAGAATCAAATTGCTCTTTAATATCAAAATATGTAGCATCAGGGTTATTCACCCTGACACTATCATATATCTGTTTTCTCTCTTTAAGAGATAGATCTTTCCATTTCATACTAGTAATATTTACTTACCTGTCTTACCCGGTTTACCTTTTCCGCCCTTTTTAGAGCCTCCCTTACACGCCATAATTAGTCCTCCTATTTTTTAGATTTAGATTCACCAACTACTTTATTTTTTAAAGCAGTCTTTGCTTTTAATTGTTCTCTCTTATAAGCCGCATCATCTTTCATCTTCTGCAATCTCTTAGCCTCTTGCAATTTTCTATTTTCAAGAGCTATCTTTTCTTTTTCAATTGTAGCTTTTAACTTATCAGCTTTCTCTTGTGCAGCAATTTTACGCTTTTCAAGTTCTTTCTTATTTTCTTCAGCTCTAGCCTTGTTTGCTAAATCCATTTGTTTGCTCATAGCATCAGATACAGCTTTTTGTCTAGCTATTTCTTGATTACCAATTTCAATTACATCAGGTACACCATTCATATCTTGATCCATATTTTCAGATCCTCTGTATGCATTTAATTGAGCTACAGTAATCTTAGTAGCATTGTCTTGATCAATCTTATATTTAGTAAGATCAAGTTCAGCTTCTTTAAGCATAAGTTCTTCTTCCTTAACTTGATTCTGCATTTCAACAAGCTGTTGCTGTTGTTGATTTTCTTGTTCTTGCATTGCTTGTTGTTGCTCCAATCTGTTGTTTTCTATATCTTGTAATTTGGATTTAATTACACTCAGATTGTCACTAGTAAATATTTCAGCAGCATCTAACAATGATGCACCATTCTGCATAGCTGGTTGTACAAGACTCTTAAGTTGTTCAATGGCTTGACTTTCTTTGGTACTGTCAGTTACAAAAATATCAAAGTCTTCATATGACCAATTGTCATCCATTTGCAAGAATGTTCTAGTACCCTCATCAAATATATAATTTAAATACTTTTTATCATCCTTCCATGCAAACTTAGCACTGTCTAATAGCATAGACAACACATGTGTCTTAACCTGATTGTGCAACCAAAACCATGGCTCAGTAATATGAGCAGATTGAACTACAGATCTTTCTACATTACCCACTAGCTCATTACTAGAAATAGATCCTTGTCTTTGCTTTGTTACTCCGGACAATTCAGATACCATTTCTTCAATCTTCGCAAGTAATTGAATGTACGTATTAATAGTATTAGACATACTTGCATCAATAGAAGTCCATTGATTGTATGGTGATGGTTTACCACCCTCTCTACCAGGAATGTCCCAACCTTCTTCGTACGGATTGACAAATGCTACACCAAGTGCCCCTAAGTAATGCATCCACTTATCTACATCTATACCCATACTCTTAGGTATTTGAGTAACATCTATTACAGGTATTTTTCCTTTGTCTCTAGCTATTGCCATTTCAAGACGATACCAAAGTATGATATACATGTATTGTAGTGGTTTCATAATAGCAACTAATGACTTGGCTTTAGTATTTGTATTACTATAAGCTGCACCAGTGTATGGTAATTTAGCACTATTTAAATTGTCTCCTCTACGGAATTGGTACTCTAATGGTTGCATACCAAAGTAAAGATCATCACCTGCTCTATATCCTTCCCATACTTCAATAATCCATTTCCATTCAACGTTGATCTCTTCACCAGTAGGTTTATAATATTCATCTACTTGTATTTCATCTGGCATACCTGTCTCAGGATCTATTATTGTAACAAACCCTATCTTTTTAAGTGATTTCCAGCATACATGATAAACTACAATGTTATCTGGATCTCCATAAGGATTATGGTCTGGTAATTTATTATATGATTTTAAATTATAATGAACAAAATCATCTACTGGACTTTTGTCTGGACCAAATCCAGATGTAGGTTTTTGATCTACTATTTCTAACAATTCGTTCAATTGCTTTTCATCTAGTTTATCATAAAACTGATCGTATATCTGGCTCCACGACATTAATGATCTGTAACAACACCAAGATGCATCGTGAATGAATTCAATACCTTCTTCTGCAGGATACTTAAAATCTTTAGGATTGATTCTTTTAATAACTGGTTCACCATTTCTAATTCCTATGTAATACTCTTCAAGTCCTGCAACAAGTGCATCTTTAAAGCCTTTCATAAATTCATGAGAAATGTTTTCTTTCTTAAGTAAGAATAATAAGCTTTGATATGCTGTTGTTTCTGCTGCATCTTTGTAATCCTTTGTTAAATACTTCTGTATTTGTTCTGGTGTTTGAATTTCGCCTGTTTGTAATCCTTCTTGGAATCTAGCTTGATCTTCTGGACTTAACTTAGCAAGCATGGCAGCTTGCATATAATTTAATAACATCTGTTTAGCCTTATCCTGTACTTCGCTACTAGCAATATCACTAGTACGACATACTCTAAAGTTAAATGGACGTTTTGTTTCTTCACCTAATAATAGATCTACTTTTGGACGTATGATATTATAATCCTGTGCCATTGCTGGAAAGCCATCATCTTGATTGAAAGGATTTGTAACATACTTTAGGTCTTTTTCATTGTATATACTATTATATAAATCATAATAGCTTTGCATTTCTTCTTCATCAGGTATACTTTCAGATGAAGCTATGCCAGATATTCCAATAATGTAATCCACGCAGTCTTTTCGCCATTCTTCGGTTTTTTTACTGAGTGGTAGTCTTTGGATAGGAAATGAGTTGACTGTTCTTTCCATATTAATTAGTAAACATAAATGTGGTTGTGTTATTATTTAAAGGCGTGAATGTAAATGAATCATCTGTATTTTTAAACAACGGTTTATCAAACAATCTCATTTTCTTTTCAACATCCTCTTTCTTCTTTACTTGTATATTATACAATTGTTCTCTATAGACCATTACCTGCATAAATGCCATAACCCTATCAAAGTTTCCTTTGTCATTATATTGAATAAGTTCTTCAAGGAATGGTTCAGATAGTACAGTATTTAAACCTAATTGCTTTTGATCTCTAAGTTCTTCCAGCCATTCTTTGATCTTACCTTCTCCCCAAAGTTTGATCTCTCTATTCATATGACATCCTTTTCGTCTATTTACTGTAGAATTATTAACAATATCTTTAATGATGTCTGGTTGATCAGCAAGTAAATGGCTACAATGTTTGTTATTGAAATAAGTAAATAAACCAGTGTTCTGGTTTTCTACCATTGCTTTTGCATTATAGTAAATAAGTAACTTACGAACATTTTCATAAAACTCTTCAGCAGTTTTTGGCCTACCTGTATATTCTGCTACAATGATATCTGAATATGATTCAAAATCTTGAAAACGTTTATATATAAAACAAGAACCTAATGAATTAGTACCTGATTGATCGTGATCATATGGGTCAATACCAGCTATATATAAACCAAATGGTGCATCTTTAACTGGGTGTTCCCATATAACTATTTTACCAGTAGGATCAGAATTCTTTGGTAATGGGAATTCGGTTATGTCTCCTGTTTTCTGTATATTCCAAATTATCTCTCCATTAACTAGAGTAAGAGTACCTACTTGTTTATGATTCTGTAACTTAGTGTTAGTTCTTATCCTTGCTAATTGTTTTTGTAATTCTTTCTTTGGAAATATGTTACCAGATAATTCAGTAAATGCTTCAGCTGGAGATTCAGAGTGTTCTGCTACATATCTATCTATTTGTTGAGAACTAGTAGCTTCTTTTAATTCTTCTTCACGTAGATTTAAAATAAACTGTCTTGCTTTGTCATGAAGAGTGTTACCATCTTCATCCATGTACAATCGTTTACCTTTTTCATCACGTATATCCAAATTAGTATGTTGAGGTATAAAGAACCCACATTCTTTACTCTGGATACCATCATCCCATATATTTTCAAAACCTATGCAGTTATATGATTTAGGATTATAAAATGCTTCACGTAATGTCATTACTGCAGGACCTTCATCACCACCAGTACCAAACATAATCATCAGACCAAAGGCAACACCATCCTGTTCTACAGATGGTCTAGCAATTTGCCATGCAGCTTTAAGCTCAGGGAAAGTACCTGCCTCTTCCCAAAGTATTAACATACCTGCTTTACCACGTACAGCATCTGGGTTATCTTTCAATGATACACCTATTATCTCTGATTTATAACCAACTTCAATTTTATTACCAAAGTTATCAGTTACAATCATAGAAGCTCTACGACGTACGCTAGTATTTACAGCTTGTCGTTTCTTACCCCATGCTGTGCTTTCATCTATAAAGTCCATGTAATCCCAAGCCTTGGTAAGGATACCATCATCAGTAAGATACTGTTTATTTGATGCATATACATAAGACTTAGAACCAGGTATCAAAAAGAAATTACGACAAAGCATAGCTGCGCCTTTGTAAGAATAGCCTTTACGTCTAGCTTTTGCTACACATAAGTGTTTGCCTTGATCCTGTGCGCTTTCAATAGCTTGAAAATAGTAATAGTCATAATCATAAAAGTCAGGAAATGCTAACTCTCTTACTTTAATTAGCTCTTCTTGACCTTGTTTATTCTTTTTATTTTTGTATACAATTCTTTGAATTGGACAGTAGTTCAAATAAAAATAGTTATACCCAGTGATGTAGTCCCCATCATCTGCAGTATAACCATTAATGCATCTATCGGCCTCTGTTTCCCAAAAATTGAAATACTCTGATGTACCTTTTGGGAAGGAACAATAAGACCCCGACTCTATATAAGTTAGCGCCGGGGTTCTGAATTTATTAGAATTTTTGATTTTCTTTGTGAAATCAATCATAAATTACTTTCTTCGTTTAAACAGGTTCTTAATTTTCTGCCATAAACTAGTTTTAGTAGTGTGATTATTTTCTGTTTTTTCATCCATGTGTGATATAGCATAAGCAGCAGCTTCAGCTAAATCTCTTTCTTGCTCTGCTTTCATGTTGTTATATACCTCAGTAAAGTCAAAAATAATCATTGTCGGTTTAGTATTCTTTTTACTAGTTTTAGTCTTAGCCATAATTGCAATTTCTTTAAGCCCTTAACGGGCAGGTTTTTATAATGTCTTTTATTGTGTCGTAGTTTCTACAACTTCTTTTTTGGTAATTCAAATGGGTTCATTTCTCCACCGCCTCTAACTTTGCTATTCTTAATCTCTTCTGCTCTTACTTGAGATTTAAGTTTCACAATTGATTCTATTACTCCAGCCATATTCTTAGCACCATCTGTAAGCTTTTTAATAGAATCTAAATCCATTTCGTCATCTTTAGATAAGTGATAGTATTTAGCAGCACCTTCAAGTTTCAATAGTAATCCATCTAACATATACTCAAGTAAGGAGTATGTTCTACTTTTCCAACTATCTTCTGCTTGTGTTACTATCTCTGGTAATTCATAGTTTTCATTTCCAAATAATTCCTTTTTTAATGTAGGTTCTATTAGATCTCTCTCCATAGTTTCTACATAAGGAGAATCGTATTTGTTTTTAAGTACTATGTACCATAAATATTTCGTTGCTAAATCTTTATCTTTGAATGAATCCCAAAGTTTTTTGAATGGTGGGATAGCCAACATATCTGGATGTATGACTACTTGTCCACCAACTATATCTGCTAAATTCATTTTTAGGCTTCCTTAACACAAGCTTTGCAACAATCGCAACCCTTCATATTACGATTTTGCTCGTATTCTTTATTCAATTTATAATTATTATAAAAATCTTCATTTTTCATAATAACAAAATCTCTAACTTTTCTTCTATCTTTAACCGGTACTTCTTTTTCTCTATAACTAGCATAGAGAACCAAGATTATATCACCAGCTTTTACATCATATTCTTTTTCATTAGCTACAAAAGTACCATCTTCCTCGATCACCCAAGCCCAGTCTATATTTAAGTAATGATTACTAATAGTATCAAAATTCTTAATATCGTTATCCTTCATTGTTAACAATGAGCTGTCACCTGTATAAATATACGTATTCATATTAATCTAAATTTATTTTAATGTATCTGTTTTTATAATGTCTATTCAATGCATCTACTGCTTCTTGTTTAGTATAAAATGCATTAACATACTCTGGATTTTTACTGTACTGATTGATTATCTCCTTCAGTTGCTCCGCTTTCTCGTCCCTGTTCTGCATTCTCATTTTTTTCTTTATTATCAGTTGAACCGAATCCACCACCACGATCTTCGCCTGCCAATTCCTCTACAATTACAGGCTCCATCTTCGGATAAGGCATTACTACTAACTGAGCAATCTTTTCACCTGGTTGATAGATTGTAGGAAGAGCATCTGTAGTAATCTTGAATTTAACAAGAATCTCACCTTTATAGTCACAATCTATAATACCTACTGCATTACACATTGACATAGATCTCTGAGAAATAGATGATCTCATAAAGATCAAACCCATATGACCTTCAGGAATCTCTACTGACAAACCTGTATGATATACTAATACTAACTTACCACTCTTATCAAATTCCTGAGTAAAGGAAATTGCTGTTAAATCTAAACCAGCATCATTAGGGTTAGCATAACTAGGTAATACTGCGTCTTCTTGTAATTTCTTAAATTTTAATTCCATATTATTTTCTTACTATATTGTGTCCTAATATTATTTCTGTTGCTTGTGCTGCTAAATTTGCAGCATAATCTTCAAGGAATTGACTACGATTCGTGTCCTGTAGTATCTGTCTTAGATACAGTAGTATCACTTGTTGATTCAGTAGTATTTGGTCTAGTTTTTCTTCCATGTTTTGCATAATATAACATTGCTAGACTATTCCAACACATATGCGCAAGATGGTGGCAGCCTGTTTCTGAATCTATTTCATTTCCTTTTTCGAATTCACACAGATGACGTAACAAAGCCGCTTTATATCTTTGATAACCGTTCTCTAGATTCTGCCAAGTATTGTCTCCATACTTCTTAGCTCCTTCTGTATATACTCTGGCAATATCTTCGAGACAATCAAGAGGCATTAATTCCCATCTTGTTTTGTCATCTTTCTTGTCATTCTTTTTTCCTTCCTTTTGCATTCTATAAAATCTTCAAGTTGTTCCACACACCAAGTAACTAAATAAGCATATTGTTCATTTCCTTCATTATATCCTTCTGCATTCATTGATAAATAATCATATACAGCATCTGCATAATGGATTGATTCATGAGCTAAAGTAGAACAATGGAAATCATCTAGTACTATTAATATACCAACAGCTCTAGAATATTTCTCTCTGACCAAGAACGTAGCTCCCATTACACTACTTAGTTTGGGACGATCTCTTTCTGGTTCATCATTTCTAAGTTCTTTGGTAGTAAGAAAGAAATCAAAAAAATCACAAGCATCTTCCCAATCATCCAGAGTAGTAACATAAAGATTTACAGGATATAGATTTTGATATAGAAAAGCTTTAGTTGTTTTGTTCTTCATTCTCTCTGGTTTTTTCATACTTTCTTTTTGGTTTGATTTTGAATAAATACCCAAACATTATTGTTTTAGTATCTTCATCATTTGAAATAACTCTATTTGCAAATTTAAACGGGTGATTACAAATTACTTCTACTACTTGATGTGGAATATTATATTTATTTGCTAATTGCATATAGATATTAGAAGTTTTTTCCTTTTGAATCATATACTACTCTATAGTATTTATTTTTAAGCAAACCATCGATTGTAAATGATTCTACGTCTATTGTAGAAGGTCTAATTATATTTATAACACTAAACAAATCCTTTTTATCATTGTTCATCATAACGTGTTCTACTACTTCTAACTTAAGAGCTTTTTCTTCCTTTTTACTATATGGTTTGATAGGTTCTAAAATTATATATCTATCTTTTTCTTTTACTTTGATGTTCGTGGTTTCTACAAACATAGAAGAATTTCCAAAGTAAAGAGCATACTCATTAAATGGTAATTCTTTCCTCATTAATTTATTCCACCAACATTTTAGTAAACCATATTTCTTATAGATAAGAATGGAACCTGATTTTATATCTAAACATTTCATTTTATTCTCAGTATTATCGTTAGTTGCAAACGATCTCCAATAACAACTGGTATCAGAGCCTTATTTACGCTAAGTTCGTCTTCAGCAGGTCCAGCTATTAAAATACCCTTCTCTTTGAAAGACTTAATGTATCTACTTAGGTTATCCTTAGTAATACCTAAATTCTCAATGATATATTTTCTATTATATCTGTTTGCTACATTCTTATTTGTATTAGGTTCCTTAACGTATTCCATATCCATTTTAATAAGTGTAGCCATTAATTCAAGTTCCCTATCAGTTAACCTAAGTATTCCATTAAGCGCTTGTAAAAACTCTGGTATCAATTCTTCATTTGATACGGTTTTTACTAGTTTATTCATTTATGATTGCCTCGAGTTTATTTAACAATTTCATCATATTGAAATATACAGTATCATGCTCTACTTTCACACAAGTTTGAATTTTACCTTCCTGATACTTTTTCTCAATATTGTTCTTACGTTGATTGTAAGTATTCTTCAATTGAGCAATAATAGTACGAATCTGTCTGATTTTCTTCTCATCATTAGATTCAACAGTAACATTTTCAATTGGCTCAACTAAACCACTTTTAGCATACTCTTCAATCATATTACTAGATACAGCTACGTTTACTTGGGAATAATAATTTTGTGAGTCAGAAGATCTCTCATCAGAGAACGTATACATATCCTTATCCAAAGTAAGGATATCACCTGATTTTAATACACCAAAAGGTTTAATAACTTTATATTCTGTAATCATAATTATTTAATGATATTTATTATTTGTTTCATTTTATCTTCTCCAATTTTTCTTGAAGAAATCGTAGTTTCTATACCTAATCCTGAACAAGGATCTTTCCAAGCTTTACATACTTTGCAGTATTCTTTGCTTTTCCGTTTAGCATCAAATGGGCATTTTTCCCTGACTGTTGTAATAGTAACTCGGTAATCTGACATAGTATTTATTTTTTAATAGTTCCAAGTGCTAATTTAATCCACTTGTTTACGTCAAAATCAGGATCTTTTTCAGATATGATTCTGCAATTGTTTGAAGAATCACATACTTCGTATTGTTTGGGTTGGGTTACTAAACCCATGAGACTAATTGCTTCATTCTTAGATAATGTTAATTCTGTAGCATTTTTCATAGAAGGATTATTAACGTCTTCTGGAACAAATACTTTAATTATACCATCATCTTGTATTTGAATGAACTTTGAGTACTCACCCAACATGTTATTTATCATTTCTTTAATCATATTCACATAACGCAAATATTCAAAAAAAGTTGCAAATTTTATACAATAAAAAAGGGGTTAACTTTATGCTAACCCCTAGTACATCCAACTACAACCACGATTAATTAAGACTACGCTTAGTCTTTAAAATATTTTTCTCCTTTTACAAAGGCTACTACATTATAAGGATTTACTAATTGACTATCTTTAAACAAATCAAAATCAATCGATGCTTTCCTAGGATATGCTACCACATCACCTACTTCAGGATGATTGTTCTCATCTTGCCACTGATATCCAGATGGCAGACGTAATACAATACCTTTTCTGAACGTAGTTAATACCTTTTCTTTAACTGTTTCGGTATCATTGATATCATAACCATTTTCGTCCTTTTTACCAGTCTCTACTGGCTTAATAATTTCTTTCTCTACGTATTCATCCTCTAAGGGCTTAACTATCATATCCTTAGTAGGGATATACACTAAACCGTCTATAACGGTCTTTAATATGTCCTGTTGATTTTCCATACTGGCTAAACGTACTTAATTAATTTTTGTTCTATTACTCTGAAATTTTTCTTAGAATGTGACCACCAGCACTACAACAAATACCTTGTGCAACATTATTTAGACACCCACTAAAGTTTTCAAATTGTCTAAAATAACACCCTCTGCATCCATCATATGCTCTGATTATTTTAAAATCATCACCATTTATGTTAACAACTCCTTGTCTAATCATTTCTAAGTATTTTGGTTCATTCATCATGATATAGTTTGATAATAATATATTATATACTGCAGTTATCTAGAGTAAGAGTAATGGTTTATATTACTACTAATTGCATTTTAAACTACTATTATATCCTACTCTGGATGTAGGAACGTATTATAATCTAATTTTGTTCCAATATTAGTAAAATAAAAATAATTTTAACATTATTTATGATTATTTAACATATCTACGAGAGTTTCGTAGTTAATCCATTAACTTGTTGCCTTAATTCATTTACAAATCTAGTAGCTCCTTTAGGTCCTGTATACCCTAAACCTGGTATTTTATACACGTGATCACCAATACTATGTATACCATACACATTATTATCCTTACTTAGGATAGTTTCTACCTCTTTAACTGTTAATTCTTTTAACATAATTTAACTATTTTTAACGTATCTTATAACCTAAAAGTGTTAATAATTCATAAAATTTGTTAATATCCCTAAAGTAAAGTGAATATGAAATCATCATATGAGCCATACCTTCCTCCATAGGATTCATTAACCTAAGATCTGATACTTTCAAAGCTTTAGTACCATCAGCGCAATCCCATTCACTTACTCTAGCTCTTAATAGCTCAAAGTCACTAAATTCATAATAGAGTTGATTATCTTTAATTTCAAATCCTTTATCTTTTAATTCTTGTTCAAATATCATATTGCTGTTATTTAAATTCTAATTAGAGAACGAAAATGAATAATAAGTGTTGTAAAAATTTTTTATAAAAAATATTTTTGGGGGTATTAGTGAGAACGGGAACCAAAATAAAATATTATAAAAATTTTGATAGTGTGCAATTGAGAGTGAGGACCAGTACAATATCAAGTCCCCTCTCCTAACAAGTAGGGGAAATCCCCCGTCAAATAGTTAATGTGTTAATAAAACCTTATGGTGTATAGGTAACCGTAAAATGATATGGATTTGTCTATCAAGGATAAAGACGTAAAGAACTACGAACTTACGAAAGTAGAGGTAAAGACCTCTAAAGACGGCAAAGCACGCTATGCAGTGTGCGAGTTCAGACAAGCAGGTCTAAGAAAGGTGCTGCAAGAGCAAACTAGACCTGTTGTGATGCAGTTAATGGCTGCATATGGTAGTACTAAGGAACATGAAGATGAATACTTCAAGGCAATAGAGGAAACTATTGGTGAAGTTTTTCCCATCTGTCGTGTTGAAGTAGCAGGATTTCCTGACTTTGTTCGTAAGGACAATGACGGTAAAATCATCACTGAGACTAAGGAAAGAGACGGTAAGCAAGTAAAAGTAGCTTCCATCTATAACTCTGTCTTCATCTATACACTGTGTACTGACGAAGGTGAATGTATCAAGTCTGATGCAAGTCTCATCAAGCGTGGTGAGAACTTGTTCACCAACTCCAAACGTATTATTACTATGGAGGACTACAAGATACAGAAAGAGAAGGCTAAGGCAGCTAAAGAAGCAGCTAAGGCAGCTGAGGAGAAGAAGCCTAATCCATTGTTAGAGGCTGAGGAAATAGACGACGATGAGTTGTAATGAGTAAGTGGGAGGGAATGGTGAAGACTGTTCTCTCTCCCCTCATTTTCTCTCTTTTTCACAACAAACCCATTAGTAATTTATATAATATATAGCGTAAATAATGAAAGCTCCTATTAAGTACTACGGATAATAGATTCGAGCTCTAATATAGTAGTTAACGCTATTCCTTAGACAAGAATAGTATAATAAAGTCTAAAAGACTGTGTATACTCTAAATTTTAGAGGATTGTGCTATACACTTTATAATCCGAAGTATTCGCACAGTACAAACTTGGATAGATGAAGTACAAATCTAGACCTAAAAACCTAAGTTATCCTATGCAGAGGGATTATAAAGATTTTATTAACTTTTTAATTATTAATCAATAAAATTATATATTATGATAGCAGTAGTGAAGTGTTATAAGCACAACATAAAACCATTAGTAGTAGAGGTGTTTGAAGGTCATGATGAACAAACACAAAAAGATGCTAATGAGTTAGCATCTATCCTAAGTAGGAAGAATAAATATGAGTATAAAGTACTCATTGATCTTTCTTGTGTTGCAGTTATAAATGATTCAAAAATAGAAACAAATGAGTAACGGAACAAAAGCAACAATAGGATTTTACATAATGACATGTTTATACCTATTATCAATAGGATTAGATCCAAAAGCGAAATTATCAGCAATATTAGATATGATACTCGAATGGTCATTAGCTTATTGGATATTTATTGGAATATGTTTTTTAGCAATAAACTCATTTAATAAATAATATCATGAGCAAAAGAAAATATCACAAATCAAATTGTGATGCCACAGTTAGGGCAATAGTCGAAGATGCACTAGGACGTAAAGTTATCCTAGTTGGAAAGCACGCTTTCGAGTGGTCTATTATTCTCGAAAAAGAAGGAAAATTAGTAATAACTACCTTTCCTAATAGAGAAAAAGCAGTAGATACATTTAACAATAAATATAGAAGAAAATGAAAGCACTCAATTACATTCTATTTGGTATACTATTGTTAGTATTATTATTTTATGTAGTAATAACAATAAGTCAGCCACGTTATGCAGTAATTAATATATTACTGTACATAATACCAACTTTAATTGGTATCTATTTTGGTGTCAAGGTTATTAAACATGAATAACAAACCACCCAGTGTATGAAGTGATACACAACTTCCTTTTTAATTTAATATAATGCAGCCAAAGTTAGTGACAAGCCTAATTAAGAATGCAGAGTCTATTAAAATTTCAATATATGAAAAAGATAATATCATTCATTTGGTTAGTATTAAGAATACTTATCTACATGATAATATTATTAATACTGTTGGACGATCCCATCCTATATCCAATATGTGTGATATTATTTACATATATTGAATTTAAGGATAAAGTAAATGTTAGTGTTTTTCATGGTATTATAGATGAAGTTAGAAAAGAATTAAAGCAGTAACATTCTTTTGGTTAAAATGTAAGACACATATCTGTTGTGAAACACGTGTGTGTCATTTAAAAGATTTTTATAAACAATTATTATAGCCTTCTAAAAACAACGAAGTCACGACAGAACCGTTGTATGCCTATTGTGAAATACGCATACAATTTCCCTAGAGTAAAGACAACCTCATCGAGACTAACTACACTACTTCATACGCATTCTGATTAATACACAAGTTAGCGGTTCTAGGGTCTAGTAGGTTTAAATTGCCGGGCTGAACGAATGCCAACGGCTACCGAAGCTAATGTCTTTAAATCTGAATCATTAATACTTAATAATATGATAAGAATAATAATTCAGAAAAAAAAGAGTCGTAGTATATCTCTATATAAGAGAATTGTGACTCTTAAAAAAGAGCTTAATTTAAGTTGGCTTGATGCAATTAAGTTAGCTTATAAATTAAGTAGAGGATACGGTGTAGTAATCAATACTGCTATCGCATCCAAGCAACAGTGCATGTATTCATACATGGACAATCTTCATAATCAATTATATCGATTATTCGATACTAATTGGAAACAAGATGTAGAAACTGTTGCTATGCAAATACCCAAAAAAGACTTTGACCTATTTAAATTAGGTGGAGGATATAGGGTATATATTGCAACAAAACCCGGTTATATAGATCACTTCTTACAGATCTATCCATAATCAGGTAAGGGAGATTTATTTCTCCCTTTTAAAAAGAAAAACTTGTTGAATTATAGAACTCTATTCATGTATCTGTTGTGAAACACATACTGATTAAATTGAAATCCTAAGTAGATACATGTAACAGCTTGGCGGCGTTAGTGGCTTATGATCTACTTAGGATTATTTTAGATTATTATTAATAATTAAAAATATAAAATTAGTATGGATAACATGAACAAAGGTATTAAATTTGATTTCTCTAAAACAGAAGTAATTAAAGACAAGTTAAAATGGATAAAGACATTAAAAGAAGTCTTTTGTATTAGTCTAAGAGATGCTAAAGATGCTGTAGACTGTGGATCATACTTTTACGATCTAAGTAGATTTTCATATAAAAATGACGCAATTAATTTTTACAATGCAATAGTTAGCAAAATTGCGAGATTAATGGACGAAGACTGTTCAGATGTTATTAAATTTGTTTGGAAAAAAAATGAATCTAATTCTAATTCTCAAAATATCCAAGAAATTAATAACAATGTAGTGAAAGTAGGCTCAGTATATATTCTTACTGAAGAAGAATATAACCATCTCCATAAATGCCGTGGTTTATTAATAGATATGCTAGGTACATATAAACAATTTCTACAAGCTTATGAATCCTTTAAATAAATCTTCATTAAAATGTCTTTTATATGTGTTACTACTATTGGTAGTGGTAGCTGGGGGTATCTACACCATAGCTATTACAGGAGAGTTAATAATAACCTCATTAGGTATGGGTGTTATACTAGGTTTGTTCTTTATTTTAATTAATAAAGAATCTCAAAGAATAGAAAAGTATTTATACGAGGAAGAACAAAAACAACAAGATTAAAAAGGCAATATTGCACAGTTTTATTAATAAATCAATTATTTCTATGAACAAGTTTCGAGACGTAGCCATTGGGCTACTTTGCATCGTACTATTAGGAGGAATCCTATGGTATGGGTACGATAAGTACCATGGTACAGAAGCTCAAAAAGCTTCAGAATCAACTAAAAATGAGGTTATTATTCCTACTTTGGAAGAAAGACTTAACGATTGGAATGTTGAAAAGCATGACATGGAATTATACGATTTATGTATGGAACTTCCAGAACAAATCGTACGTACCATTCTTAATAGAATAGGTACAACTGCAACGTATGAAGAGATTGCTGAAGAGTATCTCCGTAATACAAACTATTATATTAGTATGCAGTTAAAGGAAGTTATGCCGGGAATAACAGGTCCAGATGCTAAGAATGCTAAAGTGGAAATAAAGACTGAAGTAAATAGGCCGGAAAAAGAAAGTGAGAAAGCTGTCAAAGTACCAATTACGGTAATAGATAGTATTAAATGACCATGATTGCAATAACTTTTTTGAATTTCTGACTTATAATTCATTTATATGCATTGCCTGTGAAGGTAGTGCATATTTTTATTATTAGATCATCAGAAGATGACAAGCATGTGGGGCGTAAGTAGTATTTTTATGCGGGAGAAGAAGAATGGCAATTGTTCTAATTAGTACTGATAATTGCAAATACTATGATCGTGCGGACGTTAAAATCATGCCGTTAATAAGAATTGTACTGGCAATACAATTCTGCTATAACGTAAAATATGTTAGATAGCCGATTTTAAGAAGTTTTACGTAAGAGTTTTTTAATATTTATTTTGCAGACGTGAAACTTCACAATGACACTTGTTATTAGTTGCTCATAGTACAATATGAGTTGTTGTTAATCAACAATCGTTCAATCAAAACTATCTCTGTAGTTGTACATACAGAGACGTCATCAAAAGTTATAACTTAAATTTATCAAAAATGAAACAGTTACATCTTATTGGAACTACAGGAAATAATTTATGTCTTGTACAGATTCCAACTTCTTGGTCCCAACAAGAAGCAAAAGAAATGCTTGAAAGAGCACTTCTTGTTTTCATGCAGGAAAAAGATAATCCAGAATTTCTTTCTTCATTAAATGAAGAAGAACTGAGGCGTCAATTTCCTAGATTCGATTCTAAGTTAATCGAGCAAGTTTCTGTTTTACTTCAGAATGTAGGTACACCAATATCTACAGGAGGAGGTCTTACATGGCAAGTAGAAGTACAGAATTACTTATTACGTAATCCTACTTTTACTAGAGACTTAGTTCTCTTATTTAACAATCCTCTCAAAAAAGAGGAAAAAGAGTATCTTTGTATTAACTACATTGAGGCATTACCTGAAATTGTTAAAGTTTTTAAGAACTATGTCTAAAACGTGGAAAAAAAGTAAAGCAGTAAAACAAGGACGTTCTGAAAAAGGACGTCCTAAGCCTAAAATGGAACCCTACAAAAAGGGTACTAAGAATAAAAAAGAAATTTATTGATTACTCGCCAGTTATCATATAATTTAATTTTTTATTAATATGGTGGTTATCCCCGAATCGTGAATAAGCCCAGAGTCCTACAGCAAATCAAAGCTATGTGAAGATGCATAGTACGCTAATAAAGTAAAGGGGGCAGCATATGATAAGAAAACAAAGACTATGCCACGATTCATTATTTAAAAGTATGGAAACAAAAAATGTTATAGAACTTTCTGCATTTAGTAAATCTTTATCAAAGAAAATTACGTACTTAAACCATGAAGAACGTATACTAATTGATATAGAACAAATTGCTGCAATAACTCCATCTTCAGAAAGAGAGGATTTACCCAAGAAAATAGGTTTATCTTCTTGTAATAATAATGAAGTAAAAGAAGAATTGTATACTTGTGTATTACTTAAATGCGGTTTTAGTATAAGAGTAATTGAATCAGTAGGAGAAGTATATAGTAAAATAATACAAAGAACATATAGTTCTACTATCTAGTAATAAAAATCAATTTTATTTAAAATGCGAAACAGAAGAAAAATGGAAACTGTACGTATTCGCAAGGCGAATGCTACAACCGAAAAAGAAAAAGTAATGTATTTTGCACAGGATAGAGACGTAAGCACTCGCATACTTGCGATACTATCTGTAGGGCAAACAAAATCCGGAGTAAAGAAAGAAGTGATAGGAGCTGATGGAAAAACAACAGCAATCTTCATGCCTGAAATTACTCGCTACAAAGTAATTTGTGGCTCCAATGGAAAAGTTGGAACAAGATATAACGTAATAAAAATACCCAAAGAAGAAAAGGGTAGAGTTATCAAAAAGACTGTTATTGATAACAGTACTGTAGGCCGGCGATTAACAGATGAAGAGTTTGTTAATATGTATCCTTCTCAATGTAACATCTTTAAAGAGATATTTAAACGAGAATTTCAAGTAGCATCTCAAAAGATACAAAAAACTAAAAGATAAAAAATAATGACGCTTGAAGAACTTATTCATAAAGGTACTAATACCAGCGGTATTAGTAATGTTTCTACTAGAGGGCAACCTACTACTTCTATATCTTGTAAAAAAGATATAAAAGGATCAATAAAGAGTGCAATTAGTGAGAATCCTAGTTTTAAGCAATTTCTTGAAGAGAATAATGCTTATGGTAGATATGTAAAAAATATCACCAATCAAATATTACGAAGTAGAGATATCTCTGGTAAACTAATTAAATGTGTACATAGAATCGCTCATAGTAATTATAATAATAGAGAGATTATTAACGGCACTATTAGCTGGAGTAGTACGTCAGAAGGTAGCGATTATTGGTTTAAATTATGTGTTGATCCCAAAAAATAAACAATAACAATTTTAATTTAAAAATCAATTTTATTAACTTATCAAAATTTTAAAAATTATGGCAGATTTTAATTTAGATGCAAAAATGCAAGAGCAAGAGAACAATCAGGGTAAAGTGAACACTTCTGCAGTAGACAAAGCAAAAGAGAATATCGCTGCAAAGAAGTTAGAACAAGAGACCCGTGAAGTTGAACGTCGTTTATCAAACGCAGAGTCTACAGAAGATCGAGCATTAAAAGAACTTCGTATGGCTCGTAAGAAAGAAGAAGCTCAAAAAGCATTTTTGACAGCTGTATCTACAGCTAAAACAAAATTTGAGTCCGACGGAGATTATCGTGCATATGATAAAGCCGTTGAGGAAGCCGAAGAGAAGCGTGATAAAGCCGTCAGTGACGCTAAGCGTGCTATCTACGGTGAGGATTATTGGAGATATTAATCCAGTAATTTAACTCCGAAATCAGAGTTGGGAGTGTCCGAGAGGCCTCCCAATCTCTTTCCGTATATTTAGTTCTAGAAAGAGATTAATACCACGATTTAAATATTCGAATAAATAGTAGAATATGTTTACCTTGAAGTAACAAGGTACTCAAGAGCCTTGAGCCAGAGTGGAAAATTCTGAGCCACTGATCACGTGCCTGAGATCATTACTATCACTTGAAAAGTTCGATAAACTGAAACTGCTGAATCGCTAGAACCTTGAGTCAAGACCTAGTGATAGGCTTACGTAAGTAAGTTAAGTATAGTAATGATATCAAATCACACATAGAATTAGAGCTTTAAGCCGAAGTTAATGGTTATCGTCTTTTGATGGTAATTTAAAACTTCAAATTCTGTAGATCTATCAAAGGCATTTTCTATAGTAGTAGAAAGCTATATGCCTAAGACCATTCTTTTTAAGAGATAAACATGTATTATAGGTAAGACATAAGTCGCATTGCGCACTCTTAGAGGAATACACTCGTATAAAAAAGAATTCTTACTATTACTATAGGTTTATAAGGTAAAGAGAGAGTGATCTCTCTTTATCTACACTTAATAATTTGGGGTTAAAAATTAAAAAGTATTTACGATATAAGAACTGTGTCGTATCTTATTAGGTTTATTGGAAACTATTAGGACGAGGGTTCGATTAAGATGGTCGAGTTTAAATTGGGTGAATTCAGGGAACGCTAAACAAAAATGCTCAGAAATGACATTTTTGCATGCCAATCCTGAGCTAAGCATGTAGTACACTACATGAAAGTGCAGAGACTACTGGAGAACTAAAGTGTTCTTAATTACCAGCTAGAGCGCCCAACCCTTCATTAGAAGGTGAAGAGATAGTCCAAGATTCACGAAACTTTTTAAGTTTCTCCTCAGAAATGAGGTTCCTATGAACCATTCTGTGGCAATTAGGACATAAAGTTATTAAGTTTGTAATTTCATTTTTACCACCGTTAGATACAGGTATAATATGATGAACATCACAAGAAGCTTTATTCCAACCGCATATTGCACAAGGTTGTAATAATAGAAAATTGTAAAACGATCTAGTAATAGCATTATTAGATTTCATTCTTTTACGATAATCTTTTAATTTACAAGCATTTGTACAATACTTTGCTTTGGAAGATTGCGCTTCAAATTCCTGTTCACATACAATACATTTACATTTGTATTTCTTTCTATGTAAATTTCTGTATTTAGCAGCACATGAAAATGAACAAAATTTTGCATTTCCTCTGTTTACCTCTCGTAAATCAGCTTGGAATTCATTATTACAATATAAACATTCTTTTTTCATACAACTATAACACATATGGAGATAGAATGTTCTAATAACTTAAAAGAATCTGTCCCTCCAGCTCCACAAATAATAATTATAAACAAAAAGTTTCAAGGGTAAGGTTGCTTTAAACGCTGCCTGGGTTTGATAGTAGCTCTAAAACTATATATGACGTAGGAACAACGTATGAAAATGACTTATTTAGTAGGTAGGATCAACCGAACTCTCTAGTTTAAAGAAAAACGAAGAGTATGCTTGAAGGTAGCGGAAACTAACGTGAGAATATATAGAAGATCAAACGGGGCTGCATGGATTTGACTAATAGTGAAAGGTAAAATAGGTTCACTTTAAATTTAAATGGCAATACATTTGTCACTGATTACACTGCTCTAGGAGCAGCGTAAATCAACGTGCTAACTACGAAAGTGAGGGATATCTAGTAGCTTAACTGGATAAAGCCCTGGATTTTATCAGGAGATTGTGGGTTCAAATCCCACCTAGATAACAATTTTGTTTAATTATTTTAAAAAAGCTTATGGATGAGAAAATAGCTGAAAAAAGATTAGTATCATTTAATAAAGAATGTATACTAGCAGGACCACGACAAAGCGTCGTTAGTTTCCTTAAAATGTTAATAAACTTAGGAGTTTATGTAGATAATACAACACGAACCGAAGTTTTAATATCTAGTAGAGCAAACATAGTATTGTTGCTTACAAATGTAGGAATTAAAAATAAATTTCCTCAAGTTACAGTACTAAGTAGAACATGGTGGGATTATTATCATAATCCTAAAAAGCACAGAAGTTCTTATAAAACATACAATATTCCAAAACAATGGGATAAAGTATATAATGAGATACTGAAACTTGAAAACATTCCACTTTTAATTCCTGAGTAATATGAGACTAACGTTTTGGATATACTTTGATAATCCCGGTGAAAAGGAGAAATTAAAGAAGATAATGGATGAACCATATGATGATTTTGAAAAGAATCGTCTAATCCAAGAAGAGTTTGGAGTTGATTTGCTTACAGCAAGTCGAGTTATTGACACATATTATAAATCAATTAAGAAATGAAAACAGGAGTATATATTGTTAAAGACTTATTCAGTGAACAGAAATATATTTTGTCTTTAAATGGTAAGGAACCATTTATAAGAATCACAAATAGTATTTCACTAAGTTCATTTGCTAATGGTCTTATCGAAAGAGATCGTAAAATAGTTAAACAGATTTTAGAAGATCCTACTAAATTTGAATTTACTCTTCTATCTAAAGAAATTGAATCAAGTAAAATAGAAGAAAGAAACACAGAATCTAGTAGTATTCAATATACTGATGAACAATATAAAGAATTCATAAGTATAAAGAATATTCAACCAGATGGTAATTTAAATAAAATTGCTGTTACTGCAGATATTCAAGGTAAATTACATATATCTTGGGAAGAAGCAGAAAAATTATTTGATATAATAAATATTCGTTATTTAGAAAACGATAAATGGAAGAAAATAGAGATAAAATCTTCGATCAACGAGGCGAACTCTGTAATACAATAAAAGATCTTTTTAAAAATACTAGCAAATGTGAAAACTTTTTACCAGTATTTAGAGAAGATGAAGGTTATTGTATGGATTGGGGAATAATTGGATCAGAATATGAAAAATATTTTGGTTGGATTAAAACTCCAGATGGGAAATTTTGTTCAGTATGTCCAGATAATATGGATTGGCGTACTTGGATTGAGATAAAAGCAAAAATTAAGAAATGGATTGCTTGGATATCTCAACGTCTTTTTCATCCTAATAAGATGATAGGGAGCAAACATACTACAGACTTAGTAAGAGTAAGAATTGCTGTAGCAATGTTAGACAAAATAGAATTACCTAGGATATACTCTGATAAAATATTTGATAACTTAATTCAATGTTATTGGATACGTAAATATGTATATGATACGTATTATTATAGATATATATTAGGTATTCCATTTTAGTTTAGAAATAAGGAAGTGTAATAAGACTTGCCTACTTTCAGACGAGATAGCTGTGTCGTCGCAGAGGGCGTTCTAAACAAAGGATTCTAGGGGTTCGACTCCCCTAGTTTCCACTAATTAATGCTTGTTATATGAAAGAAGAAGAAAAAATCTTAATTGAACAAGCAAAACACGGTGATAATAAGGCTTTTGATCAGTTATATGAACGGTATCATAAACTGATAAGATACATCATCTTTGATATAGTTAAAGATGATGAACTTACTCAAGATTTATTGAGTAACACGTTTATAAAAGCCTTTAGTAAACTCAGTTCTTATGTAAATCCTATTAGCTTCGAAGCGTGGCTTAAAACAATAGCAGTTAATACTACTATTGACCATATAAGAGCCACAAAGGATTTATGTAAGAACTTCAGCATAGATAATGAGACAAATACTATTCAATTAGAAGAGACAGCTCCAGATCCCGAGTCAGATATGATTAAAACGGAGAATATTGAACTTCTAAGAATAGCATTATCTCGCCTAAGATCTAAGTATCGAAATTTACTCGAGTTAAGATACTATCAAGGTCTTAGTTACGATCAACTGAGTGTTAAGCTTGGAATTCCTATCGGTACCGTGAAGTCCGATTTGAATAAGGCAAAACGTAGGTTGAGAGAAATTTTTCATAAACTTTCAAAAAATTAACAGAACATGACAACAATGACTTTCATTTCTATGATTGTTGCTTTAATTCTAGTGATTATAGCAATCGCTAGAGTACAAGGTAGCCCAAAGCTAGGTATCAATTTAATATTGACACTAGCATTTGCGATTGTTGTTGGATTTGGTATCCAAAGTAAGACTCGTAATATCGAGCCTAAAAAGGACCAAATAGAAAAGGTCTCTGTAGTAAACCACATGCCCATACAGGCTTTGCAAATCGTTGGAGTGACACCAATGATTACTGCAACAATTGAGTCTATAAGTAAGGCTTATATGTGGTTTATTAGAGACCAAGGAGACCAACAACAAGGAGAAAATCTTCTAGTTCATACTAGAACTAGAGCGTCACCAAATCACGAGGATTCAAGTTAGCTTACTAACTATTTTCGGGATCATTACTATTTCTATCATTAGTTATTTTAATAATTTAAAACTGTAAAGGACAGTAAACAAATCAATTGAATCATGTCTAATAAGAAAAATAAAACAACTCAGCAAGCTCCTGTAAAGGATACTGAAGTAAAGGATAATAAGAGTGCAAAACAAACTCAAGTAAATAATCCACAAAAACCAAAGGAAGTAAAAAAGCCTGAGGTAGAGAAAGAGAAGAACCCAACTCCGCCACCTGTAGATCCTGCAGTAGAAACAGTTGCAACTGAAGAGATTAAGCCGGAGCCAAAGGAAGAAATTCCTTCAAAAATCGACTTAAACAACATTAAGTTACAACCGCATCAGAGAATGTCTGGCGATGGTTATGCTCGACTACTAGAAGTAGCTCAGCGTCATATAGCCGGAATGAAATCTGGTGAACCAGCAACGATTAAGATGGAGCAAGCCTTCACATATAATCTTGCTTGGGGTATGACTAAGGCTTCTATTCAGGCTCGTGAAGAAAAGCTTGAATTAGGTCTTGCAGTTCCAAATGATGACGTCATTGTTCAAGATGTTATTAATACATTTAATAATATTGGTGTTACAATGCTTCCTCATCATGTATCTGATGATGGTAAGCAAATGACCTTATCATTCAAGGACATTGCTCCAGAAACAGAGAAAGAAGCTAAAGAGGAAATTAAACAAGAGAAAAAAGCTCCTGTAGTTCCTGAGCTAGATGCTACTAAGTGGAAGGATGAGAATGATGCAAAGAATGGATTATCCTATATCTTATCACAGCAGAACTCCCCTTTTCCAAATCGTTTCAGCGAGGCATTGATGAAAGTACGATTATATCGACAGAATCAAGAGCCAGACGAAGCAAAAAAGGAAACTTGGAACAAGATTGGATTAGGTGCATTATTCGAAGATGCTGTTACCCTGTTAGGTAATAAATCTACGGCGTTAGTACGTGGTTTATGTCAAGGAACTGTAAGTTCTTTGATCGCCGATCATAATCCGATTTTTGCTCACTCGACCGTAAAGTATAATCTTCCGGTATTAAGTGAAGAGGAGGTAGTTGATTTGATTAAGGCATTTATTCGTGTTCGTAATGCGGATTCTAAGCAACCAATCGATGATACTACAGCAGTTAAGAACGGAATCCTTGAGCCTACTCGAGATTTCTTCTTACAGGTACCGCAACTAAGTAAATTAGTTGTTAATACTGACGATCCTAAATCTTATGAAGTAGGACTCGCCAAGAAGATCATGAACAAATTCTATGAAGCCTACAAGACGGAAGTCCCTATGGCAGATCCAAAGTTCATGCTCAATGCGACAAATAAAATGATTGAGATTCGTAATATGTACGTAGACAAGGATGCAGCCTTTGATCTATATACAGAAAGCGAATATCCTAAGGAGACTCCAAAGTCTGAGGAAACTGCAGATCCTAAGAAAAACGAGAAACCGGCGGAAGAGAAGAAGTAAATAACTATAAATCATTATCAAAATGAGTAGACATGGCAATTTACTTACATACGTGTCATTTGCTATTGTAGGTATATTATTATCCTATAATACGAACTTCTTTCAAGTAGAAGAGGTTCAGGCAGACCAAGTAAAACCACTTGACTTGCCCGCATTAAAGTTCGATCCTAAGGGCAATTTATCCTTAGAGATTGATCTTAATAAAGGTGTTTCCAATGTAAAAAGCGATATGCCGATCGCTAACATTGATGTCACCATTAATCACCCCACGAAAATCGTGGAAAAGGTAGTAAAGAAACCAGTTAAAGAAAGGAAAGAATATGAAACAAAAACTGAATATTTGGAGAAAGTAGTGATGTTTACTCTACCTACTCCTCGCTTTCACGTACCAAATGTTCAGATTCCTAAAAGTGTAGAGAGATGAAAGCAAATAATAATACATTAGATAAATTAGCATTTGTAGGCTTAATTATCTTCTTTATAATGTGTTTACTTTTTGCATGGTGTATAATATAACAGTTAAAGATAAAAGCTGTCGGGTCAAACGATTCCTTACCCGTAGTAAGAAGAAGGAGAGTGGTATTGTAGCTGTACACTTAAAAAGCAATAAGACAGCGTATATTATGTTTGGACAAGTCTGATCAACGAATCGCATAATATAGACAAGGAAAACAGGATATGAGAATATGATAGCGCTAACACGCAATTCAAAAGGTAATATGATAACTTATTAATGAGTATATCCTTTTACTCTAGAAAAGTTAATAAGAAAATGGAATAGTGTAGATATCAATCCATTCTATAGATATTGAGAACCGTCTGGCGAATATACTAAGAGAAGACACTTCGATATGCTTACCGATAAAGTAGGGAAACATAGAAGATAAACGATATATGGAGTCTGCTTCAGCAGCTATTAATAATTGTAGGTGACAATGCAATTATTAAGTCTTAGAGTAAAGACAATAGTAAACTTCATTAGAAGTCCGTGGAGGAAACCAATCCTGAAATCAAGAAGGGACTTTAAACAGCAACTGCAACTATTACAAAGGGTGATAGAATTACTCAACAAAGAACTGACTAAGTTCCGGGTAGTGTCCAAAGCTACCTTACTGAATCCACTTTAATTAATTTGGATAGGTTAAATAAATTTGCTATCTCAGTGTTCACTACATTAGTGCTGAAACACCTATATGAAAGAATATAGGGGAAGTGTAGTTATGAAGGAGATTAGATATTTAAATAGAGGGTGCTATAAGGTGCTACGAATCTAAAGAAAGTAGAATCAATTACTACAACTTTTACTCTTAGAAGTAAAGGTCAACAGTTGGTGTTATTACTAAAGATTCATATGGCTGAGTGGCTATGATCCATACTGGGAAAGTAGAAATAAATTCGAGACTTATTTTCTATGGATACGTATGACAGATTATCCGGATTAGGTGCCAAACCTATACTTTATAGAACTATTAATATCAACGTGATTGTGTTTACTGCATGAGTTATATCACGATAATAAATGGAAACGCAGAGGTTTGGTGAAGCGTACCAAAACGTTAATCCAAGTTTTAGAACAACTCTTGGCAAGATTGTAATACAGTAACACTGTATGTATCTAAAACAGGTCTGACTTACCTAATACAAAGTTTTTGACGTCGGCTAACAGAGTCCGTCGGTTGATATCCGAGAAACCTGCAAAGTTTAGTATGCTTTCTTTAAAATATATAACGAAAGTAGGGCTTTTGTAAAGTCAATGGGCTAAGTTCAAGTCTATTAACGTAGAGCTACTGAATCCAAAGATTCACCACTGGCCCGAGAGTCATATTTCCTCTTAAATAAAGAATATTAGAGATTATTAACATGTTTAACACCGTAGGGGCCAAAATCCCGAGTTAAAGTAAATTTGAGGAAGTCCTCGCTAGGAAAAATCTATCATTTGTAGGATAAGATAAACCATTTTCTGACTGCGCCCTCAACAAGCCAACCGTTATTGCTTCGTGCATGAGTACTAGAGTATGATGATAAATCATATGATCGGTATAAAGCGTTTCATTGAAACTTATAAATCTTTAAGAGTGACCGAAAGCGAACTAATACTTATAGACCTATTTGTAAGTAAGAGTAAATGGAAAGTAGGTGAAAGTCCTCAATATTCGAGCTTGTAAAACAGAAAAATCCTCGAAAAGGTCATATGGGCAGTATACTGCATATGAAAGAATAGAGTGGCAACCACTTTAGGGTGAAAAGACTAGAAGTGTTGGGTTTGGTAACGTTCCTAAAACGACCGTATATGTGGAATATTCGATAAAGTAATCCTATGTGGTTTATTATATCTTATCAGTGTGTTTAAGCCAATTTAAGACACACATACTAATAATAGTATATTTGTATTGACAAAGATATAACGTTTGCTAGAGAAGCCTAGAAATGTAAAGAACTAGTAGCATGTGCATATCCCTATCAATATACAGCGGTAGAAGATAGTAAAAAACGTATTGATCTTGTGACTTATTAATTAATGTCGTAAGATCTCATTAGTCTGATGTTGGGCAAGCGTAAGGGACAGTTAGTCATGACACGAACCTTCATTAGTTAATATGAAAAGTATAATTGGATAATTCTAGAGTAAGACTAGTTCCATAATGCACTAGATGAAAAAGTGTCATTTAAGAAGAGGAAGTATCTATTTAAATGTGTCTCTATGGAGTGCTAGAGTAATAGCAATAGCAGAATTACAGAGTGAAATAGAATCCAATAAGCTTATCAAGTATAAAGAATAATTTCAAGGAGTAGTCATTGAATTGACGTAGGCGATAAGATAACAGGCACCTGGGCAACAACATCCCCTATTTAGGAAATACTCCAGTAAAGAAGTTCTTTTTATTTTATTTGAGTTTATTAATCTTTAAAACAATTTAAAATGTTTCGTTGGTGGAATCAACCACGAAATCAAGGAGGAAACAAATTATGGATTATATGCGTATTAATGCCGCACAATGTGGCGCAACTCTGGGTAAATATATTTTAGTAGTAGAACGGAACCCAGTAGATACAAATTATTCAGAGGATAAGAAAAATGGTGCATTGACTTTAAGTCGGCCTATTTATCTATACTCAATTCGACCGATAGAGGTAACTTCAGTCGAGTTAGTAGAATCAATGAGTAACGAACGTAAAGTTCAGTTCAATAAAGATCCGAAATTACGGCTCGATATCGCCAATATTGACGACATTACGAAAGTTATTCCGGTACCATCGGCTTCTACTGTTAAAGCAGCAATTGAGAAGTACGAACGGTCTAACAAAGAAGAAATTACTATCTTTGTGGACTATGTTAAATTAGTACCGGAAGTTATGGCCCTTAACCGGGATGAGAAGAATGTACTTCAGAGCTTCTTGAATGCTCAGATGAAGTTCTGTGGAACTTTAGCCGAAGCAAATGAGCTTGAGGCTACAGCTTGTCGGACTCGGATGAAAGAGTTAGGTATTGACGTTAATATCTAATTACTATGTCCGAGCAGGGATTTACTATAAGTCCGTGGGCGTTTAGAGATTTAACTTACATGTTTAGTGATCCTATTCTTGTAGATCAATTGCTACTTACAGATGAAAAGCAAGTAGCAAAATATAAGAAAGTCAATAAAGATGGATCGATAACACTTGGTAAAACGAGTATTTCATGGTTAAATCGCCTATTTGGTGGAGAATATGTACTTAATCCTGAGACAATTTGTCTCAGATTAATTAAGATAATAACCGGTATGGGTAGTGGTCGAAATGATGATGCATATAAAGATATGTGTGATCGTTTCTCAAATTATTATAAAGACGGAAATTATAGCTTGGCTATTTCCGCTATTTTTGTTGCGTATCGTTTTGTATTAGCTTCAGATATTAAAACAATGACTGAAGAGAACTCTACAGTTGAGAAAGGAGTTCCTAATCGGAAAAATGTTTTACTAAATGGAATACTAGTAAAAGACAATTCTGGTCAAGCTGTTGTAGTGGATTTTTCAAATCCATCACAAGTATTATTCCGTCGTCCATAAAATCGAAAATCATAAGTAATGGTAATTATATTCTGTGATGAATGATGAATAGATATTACACATTACTCAAGATATTTCCTAGTAGAGAGAAGATGAGTTAATCTCTCTACTACAATATGGGCGTAATACGGTATGTATAACAGCATACTAAGTGGGTTGGCTAGCCTCGAGAATAAGAAGAGGATGTCATTATCGATGATGAATACGCCCTCACAGGTAGTTGATAATTCAAGTATATAAATAGATGTTTAACAATTTAAAATCAATTTGTATATGAAAATTAAATCAACAGAAATTAAGGCAAAGCTAGAGAAGTTAAATAAAGATATCACTAATAACTGGATGATCATTCGAACAGAGAACTTAGTTGAGAATGGGTTCAAGCGTCATTATGATATGAAAGCATTGTTAGATGATATTAATAAAAAAGCTATAGACCGTATTCAGACAAAACTAGATCAGTTTTGTATCAATATCGGTTTTAAATCACGTAGCGATTTTCCGAAAGATAGTATTTATCCTATTATCTTTGAGTTATCAGAGAAGAATGAACAATTCGTTCAATTAGGTATTATTATCGAGAAGTCAACGATTAATCCTACCCTAAAGATGAAGAAGGGTAAGAAGAATCTTAAGCAGAATGAGGAACTTACTCGTGATTATCTAAATAAACTTCGTAATAATCTTCAGTTGGAGATTAATGGCCTAAAAAAGAAACTTGCTGACTTTAATGATGCAGCTGAGTTAGATACTAGCGGAGCATACATGTATTTGGCAGCATAAAAAGGAAGATTTGTCGCTCCCTTTAAGTAGGAACAAGAGTTTGGCAAGTCGGGTTCGAATCCCGGACGAATCACAAGTCTCGAAAACTTATTTATTAACACTAAAATTATCAAAATTTATGAAAACAAAAGATATCAAATCTACAGAAAAGAAAACATCTTCTTTAGATAAGGTAAAAGCGCTTAAGGAGAAAATTATTGCAAATGCAAATGCACTTGCAGATCGTATTCTTAATAAAGCAATTGCTAAGGAAGAACAACAGAAAGCTTGGGAAACTAGAAAAGAAGAGCTTAAAGCAGAAGCCGCTAAAAAGCGTAAAGAGGCAGCTTTAAAGAAACGGGAAGAAAAAGCAAAGAAGCTTATTCAGATTCATACTAGTATTCCTACTAAGGACACTTCTAAAAAGCAAAAAGCTATCGATGAAGAGATCAAGAAAAAACATGATGAAAAAATGATTGCTATGGAAACAAAGTTTGAAGACTTTGATCCTAAGCGACAGAAACTTACTAAGGAAGAACGAATTGAACGTAACAGAAAACGTGCAATTAAGCTTGTTCATCATAAGGAAATTAAGGATAAGATAAAACATACAACGAAAGAAGAGAGAGAAAAAGCTGCAGCAGAGGCTAGAAAAGCCGCTTATTTAGCCTATAAAGCAGAAATGCAAAGACAAGCTTCTGAAATAGCAGCAGATCCTAAGGCGTATCAAGCACGACAGGAGAAAAGAAAGAAATCAGAACAAGAGCGTTTAAATATGCTTGCTGAGAAACGTAAAGCTCGTATGGAGAAACTTCAACGAGTAGAACTTACTCAGAAACAAAAGACATTAAAAGATCTTGAGCATTTTAAACTGGCACAAGAACGTCGTAATAAAAAGAAACTTGAACGACGTCAAATGTACCTTTCTAAGGGTGGTATACAATTACCCAAAGTAAAGAACAAAGTGGAAATTCGACCTATTGTCGAACAACCAAAAAAACAAGATAGTAGTAAACATCGTTATATTGTGAGAACCCAATATATCGATCAACCATCTCTTACTGGAGATAGAGTTGGTGCTATTGTCTGTCTTCCAGATAAGTTAAAGGATATTGTAAAATATTCTTTTAACAAAATGATGGAAAAGGAATCTGATAAAGTAGTAGGATACTTTATTTATGATTCAGATAATCCTGAAGTATGTATTATGGAAATGGTTAACTCTAAATATCGAGAGATTGATGGAGTTACTATTACTCGTTTACAGAAACAGGATAAAACCGCAGCATAAGCTGATATTCGTCTATGAAACAGGGGTGCGTCTGTTCAACGCACAATTTGATACACAAATAATCCGAAACTATAAGGGAAAAGTAGGTAGTCTATATAAGCGCTTATATAGGAACTTGGTTCGAATCCAAGGCGTATCACACAAATTATAGCTATGAAAATTAAAGACAAAACCTGTATAGTCTTTGATATTGAAGTTCTTAAGAACATATTTACTTGTACTTGTAAGAATACAGAAACAGGAGTAATTAAAGTATTTGAAATATCTTCTAGAAAAGTAGATATTCAAGATCTCCTCAATTACTTTACTCAGGATTGTTATTATGTTGGTTATAATAATCATCATTATGATAATCCAGTATTAAATTATATCTTTTCTTTATATAGAAAAAGATATTTTGAGTTCTTTAGTACAAGAGAAATAACTGAATCTATATTCAGAATGAGTCAAATCGTAATTGATAAAAATTCTGATTTTGGATTATGGAAAGAGTATAAATACGCTAAGAATTTCTTATCAATTGATTTATTAACAATGCTATATTCTAAAGCACTACGAGTATCTTTAAAAGAGATGCAAGTAACTATGCAATATAAGAATGTAGAAGAATTTGTAGTCGATTGGAAACAAGATCTTCCAGAAAAAGACATGGATAAATTAATATTATATAATATTAATGATGTAGAATCTACTGAAGAATTATTACATAGATGTAAAAGTGATTTAGAACTAAGAATTTCTATTGAACAAGAATATAAAATTAATTGTTTAAGTCTTGATGGAGTAAATACTGGTATGAAAATTCTTGAACAAGAATATATTAGACATACTGGTATTACTAAGGATAAATTAGAACAACTAAGAAGTCCTTGTGATCAAATAGATCTAGAGAAAGTTATTTTTCCTTGGATAAAATTTAATAGCCCTATATTACAAAACGTATTAAAAGAGATGAAGCAATTACATAATGTTTCTCCAGGTAGAAAGGGTTATGAAAATACTTTCGTATTCGGTGACATGAAAATAACCGTAGGTGTTGGTGGTATTCACGGAGATTGCGGTATAGAAATAATTAAGCCTAAAGAAAATGAATTATTATTAGATTCTGATGTTAGTTCACTATACCCAAGTATGATTATTGAACACGATTTATATCCACCACATTTAGGTAAAGAATTTTTAGAAACATATTCTAATATTCGTACAAGAAGATTAATTGCTAAAAAGAATAAAATTAAAGTAATAGATAAAACACTTAAATTATCATTAAACGGTTTAAGTGGTAATTTACAAAATGAACATTCATGGTGTTATAGTCCATTTACTGTAATGCAAATTAGAATTAATGGACAATTACTACTTTTAATGCTTTCTGAGAGACTATTATCTTTAGGATGTAAGTTACATCAAATTAATACTGATGGTATCTTATATACATGTAAAAAGGATAAATATGAAGAACTACAAACAGTTTTAAGTGAATGGGAAAAGCTTACTAAACTTACTCTAGAAACTGAAAAATTTACTTCATTTTATCAGTTAGCAATAAATGACTATTTTGGAGTAGATATAAATAACGATATTAAGAAAAAAGGATTTTTTCTTACTGATGTTACCTTAGGAAAGGGATTATCACCTAAGATAATACCTGAAGCAATTATTAACTATTTTGTTCATAATATTCCAGTAGAAGATACAATTAAATCATGTAGAGATATACGTAAATTCTTACAAGCTGAGAAAACTGGTAAACAGTGGACAGTTGAGTATAATGAACAAATTCAGCAGAGAACTAATCGATTTTACGTTAGTAATAGTGGATATTACTTATGGAAATGGAAATTAGATGAAACTGGAAAAAGATCATATCATAATATGCTAAAAGGTCATGGGGTAAAACTTCATAATCGATTATATTCTGATGAAGATCTTCAATGGAAATATTCTCAAGGAGAAACATTCCAGAGTATATATGATGTTGATTATCAATATTATATAACACAATGCGTTAAAGTAATTGAACAATTAAAACCTAGACAACTAAGTTTGTTTGATTTTGACGAAAATTAGCAGAAAATAACAAATCTTTGACAAGCTTTTAAAATTTTTAAGAGCATGATCATTGAACTAGATACAAGTTTATTAGAAATAATAGACAATATATCAATTAATCAGTTAGTATTTTTAAGTCTTGTATTAGATAAGAATCAAAAATCCCATCAAGGTATCACACCACTTATTCGCCTGGTCAGTGATAGTGAAATACAAGACTTAATCGACAGAAATCTTATTCAGAAGAAAGATGATAGTAAAAAACTAATGTATAAACCTACTAAAGAATTAGTAGACAAATTGACTCCTAAAGACGTACTTTTTGAGCAATTTTATACATTATATCCAATAATGGTTAATAGACCAGATGGAACTAAAGGCTTTCTTAGAAGTAATGTTAAGAAATGTAGAGATTATTATAACAAATTAATTAAAGGCAATCCTGATCTTCATAATAGGATCATAACCGCCTTGAACTTTGAACTTTCCGATAAGGCAATGACCGGTAAGCTTGGTTATATGAAAACTATGTGGAAATGGCTTACTTCACATGAATGGGAATTAATTGAAGAGCAAATGAATATTAACCAATCTGAAACTACTATGTTGTATGGAACAAAACTACGTTAATCCATTACCGTTTAAACATATATCAACAGCTGCAAATGAAGCTGTTACATATATACGAAGACGTAAAAACCATGAAATTGAACCACTTAAAAGCAGGTGGAATAAATTCAATGAAATGTGTTGTGGTGGAATTGAACCTGGTTGTGTTTATACAATTGTAGGAGCATCAGGAACTGGTAAGTCTTCGTTTGTAAATACGCTTGAAACTGATTTAATTGAACTTAATTCTAACAAGGAATTGGTCGTACTTTCTTTCTCATTTGAAATGCTTAGCCGTGCACAAGTAGGAAGAAAACTATCTAACAAGTTGCGTCAAACAACTACACAATTGTACTCGGCATCAGAAGATCTTTCTGATACTGAACTTAATTTAGTTGAGGAGACTGCAGAATCTTTAAAAGATTATCCCATATATTATGTGGATGATGCAGCTACAGTACAAAAGATAGACGATACAATTACGTATTTTCAAAATACGATAGCTAAGGATAAATGGTTAATAGTTATTCTGGATCATACTTTATTAGTAAATAGTGATAACTATAAAGATGAAAGAATGATTATATCTGAGCTCGAAAGAGTATTTATTAAAGCAAAGAAAGTTGGTATGACAAGTATCATACAATTATCTCAAATGAATCGTAATATAGAAAATATTGATAGAATTAATAATCCATCGAGTCACTATCCGATGCGAAGCGATTTATCATCATCTGACTCTGTATTTCAAGGCAGTGATGTTATAGCTGTTTTATCTCGACCTGAAACTTTAGGTATAACAGCATATGGTCCTCAACGACTACCTGTACAGAATAAAGTATATCTTCATTTTCTTAAAGTAAGAGAAGGAGAATTGGCAATACTTGAATTTGAGAATGACCTGAAATATAACAACCTAATTGAGTTATAGATAGGATTTTTATTAATCTTGGTTAAATAAAGGCGAATTATGACATACAAATATAATACAGTAAACAACACGGCAAAGAATAACACAAATCTTGACTATACGATTGATTTGAGTAAGTATTTTACGACAACTACTTCTTCTAAGAAGAGTGATTATACAATTAGTATCTTGGATAAGATTAAATCTATCTTTCCGTGGGCTAATAAGAATGATAACAAGTATACAATTTTGACATTGGATAATGCTCCGTATGAGAATTATACAATTTTGGATATTACTCCGGAAGCATTGAATCTGGAATGGAACAAAGCGGCTTCTCGCTTGTTTGATTATATTTACTATACGGAGAATCCCTCCTATGATTTTAAGATTGGTGATATTCCGGTTAAGATTCATGGTAATTATATCCAAGTAGGTTCTCGATTGATTCCGAAGTTTACAAATTCATCATTCTTTAATGATCTTCCTAAGAAGGATCGTATTATTCTTTACAATATCTCAATGAATATTAATTCATTAGAAATTGCAGCGTAATTTAACTTATAACAAATCTTTTCAGAATTTTTACAAAATTTTTCAAACTATATCAAATTCTTTCAAAGTTTTCTGAGAAGTAGATAAATTAACATTATGATAGTATTACCTACTGAGAAAATTAAAGCAAAGGTGAGAAATCCAAGATTTCTTATCTTTTTTGGTAAGCCTGAAATTTGGGCCATAATATAGCAATATATTATGTAAATTCCTCGAATTGCTGGAACCTTTTATAATATTTTATGTTTTAAAAACAAAAAACGGATATTATAAAACAATCAGCAGCTAAGCTTTATGATAATGGATTTAACTCTACCATTTTTTCTAGAACAAATTAAAAAAATATATTTAAATCATAAAGAAAGTTCAACGACTATCTCGAAAGAGAGTACATCTAAAGCGATTGTAGATGGAAGTGGGGAACATCTTTATTATAAAGATGGTGATATAGTCTATCCTACATAGTGATATGTAGCAGTTCATAAGAGAACGTATACAATGTAGCGAATTGTATAGAATATAAGAGAAATCTGGTAAAACTACATTAGCAGCACATTTAGAAAATAATTTAATTATCGATCTAGAGGGTGGATCTGAATTTATTGATTGCTTAGCAGTACAAGCTAGAAATATTAATGATTTAGGTGAAATAGCTAATGCCATTAGACAAAAGAATAAAGAATGTAATGGATATTTCTACAAATATATTACGATCGATAACGCAACACGTTTGGAAGAAATTACGTTATCATATGCTCTCACTTTATATAATCAAACTCCAATGGGAAAGAGTTATAAAGGAGATGTACGATTACTGCCGCAAGGCGGTGGCTGGTTTTATGTAAGACAAGCTGTACGTAAAGTATTAGATATGTTTAGAGAACTTTGCGAGAATTTTATCCTGATAGGTCATACTAAGGATAAACTTGTAAACAAAGATGGTGAAGAACTTTCAGAAATGGAATTAGACTTAGCTGGAAAGTTAAGTAATATAATATGTGGAGAAGCTGATGCTATCGCATATATTTCTAGAAAGAAGAACCAAACCATTGCATCCTTTAAAGGTGGGGAGAATATTACTATTGAAGCAAGAGCTCCACATCTAAGAGGTCAAAATATCGTTATCGCAGAAAGTGATGACGAAGGAAAAATCTCAGTATATTGGGATAAAATTTATTTGCCAGACCAAGAATAACCAAAACATAGAAGAAGATGATTTATAGTTCACAAAGAGCACAAGCTATCCAGAAAAAAGATATTGCATATTTAGCAGCTGGTATTCATGACAATGTAGTATTAGAATCAATTAGAGTAGACAAATCTCTTAATGGTAATAATTTTATTGAGTTTAAATTCATTGCAAAAGATGGTAAATTTATGACCCATACAGAGTGGGAACCATCTAAGTCAGACAATATGTCTGATGAAGATTTACAAAGAAAATGTGATAATCAATTTGCAAGAATTGACCAGATTCTTGAATGCTATTATCCAAATCCTGAAGATAGAGTCTTTAATGGTGAAAGCTTTAAGGAGTTTATTACTTGGGTAGCTGAAAAGCTTAACAATGCAGATAAGTCTACATTGCTTCGTATTAAAGTAGTATATAATAATAGTGGTTATACTACTCTACCGAAATATGCAAAATATAGATTTATTGAACCGATGACGATTGTTGATAAGAATGAGTCTGTTATTGTCAAGTTGAATATTGATCAATTTGAGAAGCCAGTAATTGCTGATTTTGAACAATCGAATCCAAATCCACTATTATCTAATGATTCATTTACCGTAGTAGATGGAACTTTAGATAACACAAACAATGCCGATCCTAACGGATTGCCATTTTAAAATATAATTCTATTTGCGCAATAGAACGAAGACTTCTCACGCTTAGCATATTGATAAATACTTCAATGATAGCGCACCAGGAGAACCAGATCGTAGGCTGGCACTGACCACACAGGGGGTATTGTTAAAGGTGGAGCAATGTCTAATGGTTAGATTCGTGGGGATCGTTACCCCACATTGCACTTATTCAAATTTATATCATATGTATGACTCTAAAAGAATTAAAAAACAAGATAATCCTATTACTTTGGATTATATCTTATCAAAAGTCACAGAATATGATATTTATGCTAGATATCTAGGACAATTTAAGGTTGGATTTATCTATAATAGTCCATTCAGAAAGGATAAGAATCCTTCATTTGGAATATTCCGAAGTAAGAAGACTGGAAAATTACTATTTAAAGATCATGGTAATGGAGAATGCGGAGATGTAATTAAATTCGTAGAGTTATATACTGGTATAACTAATTATAATGATCTACTAAATCAAATAGTAAAGGATATGCAAATTACTAATAATACGGTATTGCATAGTAATAAAGAAGTAGAGAAATCTACTGAAACAGTTATTGGAGTAGTTAGACAAGATTGGACAGATATAGATAAACAATATTGGTCACAATTTGGAATTTCTCTAAAGACTTTGAAGAAGTTTGGTGTAAGTAGTATAAAATATTATTTATGTGATGGTGTAGTAAAGGGAGTGTATAAGGAAAATAATCCCATGTATGCATATAAAGTATATGATAGATTTAAGATTTACAGACCTTTAGCAGATAAATATACTAAATGGCGTAATAATTTAACCCCATATGATATTCAGGGATATGAACAATTACCTAAAAAAGGTGATTTACTAATTATTACTAAATCTATGAAAGATGTTATGTGTTTATATGAAATGGGTTATACTGCTATATCACCAGCTTCAGAAAGTACATTTCTTACTCCAGATGTTATAGATGCACTTAAACTTCGATTTAAGCGCATTTTAATATGTTTCGATAGGGATATTTCTGGAGTTAAAAATATGCGTAAAATTAGCCTTAAAACAGGTTTAAATGGCTTTCTAATTCATAAAAAATGGAAAGCTAAAGATATATCTGATGCGGTGAAACTAAATGGCTTTGAAGTAATTAAAAATTGGTTAAAAGAAACATTATGATATGGTTTACTTCAGATCTACATTTCTTTCACGACCGTATATTAGAATTTCATCCTAAGCGAAAAGAGATATTTGGAAGTACTGTTGAAAAAGCTAAAGAAGCTATGATACAGTTATGGAATTCTAGAGTAAACAAGAAAGATACTGTATATATTTTAGGTGATCTTACATTTGGTGAAGTAGAAGATAAAAGAAAACTATTTCAAAGACTAAATGGAAATAAAGTATTAATACTTGGTAATCATGATAAAGTACCAGATCACTTAAAATGCTATTTTAATCATATTACTCAGATCAAGAATATTAAATTTAAGAAATCTGTATATAATTTCTTACATAAAGATCTAGAAGTAATAATGTGCCATTTTCCAATGTTAAGTTGGGAACACAAAGATAAAGGATCTGTTATGATACACGGTCATTGTCATGGAAAAGTAGATAAAATAAATACAGATTCTAAAGAATTAAGAGTAGATGTAGGTATAGATGGAAATCTAGCTAATTATGATCTAATATCTTTAGAAAAACTTGCAAATCATTTTATAAAAATAGAAAAATATAATGAACATGGAATGGTTAAATAGTACACCAGGTCTAACATGGTTACAATTAATTCTGATTAGTTTTATTGGAAATCTTTGTGGAAGTATACTTTGTACATATATTGATCGTTATGAAGCAAAGAAAAACAAAAAGAAAGAAAACGACAAATCAGAAAGTTAAAAATGCCACACCAAATATATATGATGGTATTGAATTTAAAAGTAAACTTGAAACATATGTTTATAAACAATTAAAGGCTCATAATCTCAAAGCAGAATATGAGCCTATTAAGTTTGAATTAATACCAGCATTTACTTTTTGTGGTAAAAAGATCCGAGCGATGACTTATACTCCAGACTTTGTTGGAGATAATTTTATTATCGAAGCTAAAGGAAGACCTAATGATGTATGGCCATATAAATGGAAATGGTTTATGTGGTCTTTATTAAATAAAGGTCTAGCTGAAAAGTATAAGTTATTTGTGGTACATAATCATAAGGAAACTGATGAATGTATTAAACAAATTCAAGAACTGTAAGATAAAGTACAAAAACTAAAACCAAACAAAGATGAAAAACATATCTGAAAATACAATTAAGTTATTTAAGAGTAATTATAAGTTAGCTATTTCAGAACTCGAAAATAAGATTTTAGAGAAAGAAATGGAACTTGAGAACTTTTTTAATAATGATAATATATCCAAAAGTAAAAATAGTTATACAGTAAGTTTATTTTATACTTATTATGATAAGAATCTATTTAAGAGATATCATGAATTGAAACAGGATATTACAAAATATTATAATCTGTTACAAGAATATAAAACAACTTATGATAACTTTATTTTAGAATTAGAAAATGAAAGTAACAGCAATCAGTGATTTACATGGTAATCTTATTGATATAGAACCATGTGATCTATTATTAATATGTGGTGATATATCTCCATTAGATATTCAAAGAGATTACATTCAAATGACAAAATGGATATTTAATGAATTTCAAGAATGGATAATGAAGATAGATTGCCCTACTATTATACTTACTCCAGGTAATCATGACTTTTGGTTTGAGAAAATGATTAATCAATCAAACACTTATCTATTTAACAAGTTAACTATATTGATTGACGGAGAGGAAAAAGTATATAACAGTACTGATGATAAATGGTATAAAATCTATGGAACACCTTGGTGTAAACAATTTGGACCATGGGCATTTATGGCTAATCATGCTGAATTAGTTAAGAAATATGAAAAGATACCAAAAGACTTAGACATATTAATGACTCACGAAGCATCTAATCTTGCAGAAGTAGGAACTACCCATGACAATGGAACTGAAATACAGTATTGTTGTGCTGCACTAACTGACGAGATTAAACGAAAAAAGCCAAAGTATGCTCTGTGTGGGCATGTTCATACTGGAAATCATAATATTACAGCATGTCCTGTATATGATTATGTATTTCAAGAGGAAACAGAATGGACTAATGTACGTGTAGCAAACGTAAGCATACTTGATGAATCTTATTCGATTTATTTTAAGCCAACAACATTTGAACTATAACTTAAAAATTTACGATTATGAAGAATTACGAATTAGTTAATTTACAATTAGACGAGCAAAATATGAATAATGATATAATGTCTCAGACTGAACAAGATATTTATTTTGAAGCAGATGAACTAAATGACATTGCATTCGTTAATGAGTTAATGGAAGCAGATCGTTTAAGTAAATTAGAAGAGTAATTATGGACATAAGTATACCTTATTACGAAGATAACACTCGTATAAGTAATAGTAATATCGGATGGTTCCTAAAAAAGGGACCCCGATATCTAAAGGATATGCTAGATGGAAAAATTGAAGGATTAAAAGCAAGTTTCTTAGATAAAGGAACTATGATTCATGAATATATTCTTCAACCAGAAGAATTCTGGAATGATTATATTATTTTAGACTTTGCAGTACCTAAAGTAAAGCAACAAAAAGATCTTCTAGAATTTTATTCTACTGCAAGATTAACCGATCCTTTTGCTACTGAAGAAGATATATTATTAATGAGTTATAATGCAGCTTATAGTAATAATAAATCTATCGATAAAAGAATTCAAGAAGCAAGAGAACTAGTAGAATTATATAAAAACTACATTGAATACTTTAGAAATAAAGATAACAAGAAAATTATTTCTTTTGCTGATTTGGCTCTTCTAAAGACCATAAAGCAAAATATGCAAAAGCATAAGAAAGCAAATGAGATTTTATTTGCTTATCCAGAGACATTTGAAGTTCATAATGAATTTCATATAAACTGGGAATTTCCAAATACTTCTAAATTAGGAGATTTCCCTTGTAAGTCTTTACTCGATAGAGTAATGATTGATCATACAAATAAGAAAGTGATACTCGTTGATATTAAAACTACAGCTGATGTATATAATTTTAGACATTCTATAGAAGAATTTGACTATTGTAGACAATTAGCTTATTACTGGTTTGCAATTTATTGGTATTTTAAAAATGAATTAAAACTAGATTTAGAAGAATATACACGAGAAACATATATAATAGCCGTTCAGAGTCATGATGGTTATGAAGTAAAGGTTTTCAATATTGAAAATCAATACATCGAAGCCAAAGTATGTGTTATTGAAGATGCTATCAAACGCATAGCTTGGCACAAAGATAATGACTTATGGGATCATATAAAAGAATATTATGAAGGAGATGGAGCAGAACTACTATGATTATTAATAAATATACAAAACATAGTATATTTTCACTTCCTCAAATATTTTATGATACCTTTACAAAATATGATTTGAAAAATAGTGAATTTGTAAATATGTACACAAGTGATATGAATAATCCACTACTTTCAAATCATATTTTTTTAGTATTTCATAATACTAAAGCTTACTTAATAGAGAGATTAAAGAAACATAGACTATATTATTGTGATTATACTTTAACAATAGATAGAATTAATTATAGAGTATTTGCCTTTAATAAGGCTTATTCAATTCATTCCATAGTAAACAAAATAGATCTTGGTTTATATGAACGTCTAGGATATCAAGCTAAATTACAAATATTAAATTTTTGGAATATTAGTGTTGATAGTAAAGTTCATGAATACCTATTTAATCCTCTTGCAAAAGTAACAAAACCGGTAGGTGAAAGTATATCACTACAAGATTTAAAATATAGAAAAGCCCCAACAGCAAAAACTGAAGGGGCTTTATTGTAATGGCCGTTAAAATTTTTGTGGCTTTAAAAGTTAAATATTGAAATCACATTATCGTAATACTCCATTTTTGATCTTGGATCTTGTGCTTCCCATATACTTCTTAAAGGAGTGGCCTTAATTAAGGATCGTTGGAATCGGTTCATACCCTTGTATGGACCTTTTTTTATCTCTTGTGTAGGATCATTCAACATCATTGTAGTTAAGTCACCCAAATATTGTAAAGTAGACCATGCAGCAGTAGGAGTATTAAGTAAGTTAATTACTTCAATAGGTAATATGTTACTACGTGTCTCTAATGAAGCTCTTAGAGTAAGATACGCTGCTTCTTGTTTCCACCAATTACGTTTGTCATCATCTGCCATCGCTCTTACTAAAGAAGAAATGATCATAAAACCTACTGTGGAAAATAAAACTTCATAAGTAACTCTTTTAAGACATCCTTTTTCGAAATCGTCCAATTCATCATAATGATTTTGATATAGTTCCTTTAATTGATCTATTTTGTTCTGATTAAAGTAATGTCTATATATATATTTAACTGCAGCTGGTACTTGAGCTTCGCTCCACATGCCTGTAGAATAGTTAAATTGACGTTTAGTTAAGAACTTAGTTTGTAAGTTAACCAAAATAAAGTTACGGAAGATAAGTAATAATTGTCCAATTACAGTTGCATGTAATTTACTTCTATCCAAGTCTGTTAATTGCGTGTCAATTCTGGTACCTACCTGTTTTGCCGTATTTCTAACTTTGTTTATAGTAGCTTCATCGAGAGATTTAGCGTACTCTGGTTTTATTACTAGTTTGTTGTTTTTAACTTCAAATGCATCATAAAAAGTTACACTTAGAGTATTCCATTTGGCATTGCCTTCCTTTTTGCTCTTAAATCTTCTTAGGAATTCGTTCTTATTTAAGAATTTACCAGATTCAGGATCATATTTATAGTATAAACCAATTGCCAATGCCATTTTACCTTTTGTTACATAATCTGACATTTCATGTCCAAAATACCAGAAGTGTTGATTTAATGCTCTTAAAAATCTAGATTGATTAAGTTTACTAAAGGTTTGAGCATTTTCTCTTACTACACCTAAATACTCCATATAACATAGAACTTTGTCTTTGTTGTTTGAATGACCTATGTTCTTTATTGCATTCGCATATGACGGTATAATTAATTTTGTTGCTTGTGCAAGTTCCTTATTTCCAAAGTATATACCAGAGATTGCTTCGAGTCTATTTTGTATTTTGTTTGTAATAAGACCAGTAAGAATCACATTCATATTTTGAGCTATGCCTTGTATTCTAGTGTATGCAGCTAAATTAGCAGCTAACTTACCAACACTTACTGTCACATGTTTGCCTTTTGGTAAAGGAACATCTAATTCTAATGCATTCTTTTCCATACCATATACCAATTGATCTAGTACAGATTTTAATTTATCATATGTCTTACTTTCCAAACCTTGTATTCTACCACCCTTCTTATCGGTAAAATCTGTACGACTAACAAAATCAAGAGCTACTTCTAATTCTGGGACAATTTCACTCATTTGTTCATAATTTTCTGCCATTTTGTAATAAGCAATGACAGATCCTACTATATCGTTTGTTAAAGCGTCTGGATTTGATAACATCTTAATATACCTAGTAGGTATAAGTTTAACAAGTGACCCATCTGATCGTTTAGCATTTTCCAACATATATGCATTATCATCATCCTTTACGGTGTAAATATCTTCTATTGCATACGCTAACCCCTTTAAAATATTGTCCTTACTTCGGATTTGTGTCCATGCCCCACCTTCTATTTGTGGTAGTCTATATTTATTTTCATACTTTAAGAATTGAATCTTAGAATTTGATAATTCCATTACATCAACAAGTTTATCGTAAAGCTTCTTTAAGTTTGAATCAGAAGTTATTTTACGATAATTTGCACTGTTGTCATACAATTCAGGATTTGGAATTCTTGTTTCTCCACGATCTGCATATTTAGTAAATCTTTTATCGTAGAAAGGTGATTCTTTATCGATTTCAGACCAAGATCTATTAGGTACTTTGCGCATGTATTTAGATCTTAACTCTTTCTTCGGAACTAATTTCTTCCAAAAAGAAGCTGGTACAAGATTTCCTTCATAGTCATATCTAGCATTTATAGAAACCCACGCATTATATTCAGCTTGACCTAATTTTTCAACTCTTTCTAATTCTTCATAGAATCTAGGGTTTACTTCCCATTCAGCTATGTCCATTACTTTGGATTTCTTTGATTTATCACGAGTTTTCAAACTTTCCTCAGAAATCAATTCATCATAAGTATTAATCCACGACTTTACTTGGTCAGGCATGCTATCAACATCTACTTTACCATCTTCTCTGGTGTAAAGTCTTAACATGTTCTTTCTAGCCGTTTCATATAGTATTTGATCATCAGATTTATTTGTGTTTGATGAAAGAGTTTTAATATCGTCCCAGAATTCTTCAATTATTTGATCAACTGTATTGCGTTGTTCCCACTTAGCAAATTTCTCTGGACTTAAATTCTTCTTTGCCTTTTGTAGAGCTTTATTAAACTTTTCCATATTTGGAGTATAATGTAATTTCTCTCTTAATTTTTCATTATACTCTCTCATTTCTATTGCTATTTCTTTATCTAATCCAACTTTTACTGAACCATCTGGATAATATGGATTAGCTAAATTTCTACGTCTAGTTTCTAACTCTTGTAATTTTAGATAATCTTCATCGGATAAATCTTCTCTGTGGTAATCTCCGTTCTTATCAACGGTAGTACTTAACAATAGGTTTATTTCCATATTTATGGAATCTCTACGAGATCTTGCTTCTTCACTAAGACTGTTAGTTAGCTCGTAATACTCTGGAGTAAACTTACGAATTGTATGCTTAGCTTCCCAATCATTATTTGCTTTATTCCATTTCTTTAGTTGCTCTGGATTCAATAAACCGGGCACTTCAGCAATATCTTTATCTCCAAATCCTAACTTTTCGGCTAACTTTTTTTGATGTTCCAAGTAATCTTGATAGTGTTGACCGTAATTTAAGTCTCTTGTTATAAAGCCTGTTTTATGACCATCTTTATTTTTTTCATGCATATAAGCTAACTTAGATTTATCTACATGTGATAGTATTTCTACAAGCTCTTTACCTACTTCTAGTTCTTTTTCAGCAACATTATTTTTAGTATTAACTATCTTGTTAAGAATTATACGTACTAACTCACTATTAGAATATTGTGTATTACCTGCCCACTGATCCCATAGATTTATATCCACATCACCTTCATCTAATATTTTTTTAAGATGATCTATAGTAAATGAACCGGCTTTAGTTGCTTCTCTAATAAAATTATCTTTAGCAACAATGTCTGCTAAATTGTTATAGTTTCTTACTAATTCATAGTAGTCACCTACAGTCCTTTTTAAGTTTTGTTTTGTATCCTCAACTAATTGAGGATCATTTAAATAGTCAAACGTAGATTCATCATCCAACATGTTCTGGATATTAGTAGCAATGTTGCCATAAAAACCAATATAACCTTTCTTTATCATATCTAATTCTGCAGAAGTTATATCTAGCGGGTTATTGTACTTTTGGTTTTCATTTACTTTGGTTTGTAAAGCCTTTACTTCATTTAATGCAGATATTACATCACTTGCCATATAGTCTACAAATTCAAAAGTAGCTTGATCGTTTTCCAATTGATTTAATTTAAATTCCAATGCTCTTAATTCATCTACTTTCTTACTGTCACTATATTTCGCATATTGAATGTCTTTTATTCGCCTTGTCAAGGCTTGAATAAGTTTATTATACGTTTCATGTATTTTTTTTGGAACGTATGATGGGTTATTTATTTTATCTGAATTATTTAATAACACATCTATAGATACTTCTCCATCATTATTTAATACAATGTTTCTTATCTGTCTAAATTGTGCAGAATATATTAATGACTTTGTTCGTATAGCTTCTTTCTTATTACCATTAAAATGATTAACTAAATCTGAAAATAGCTTAGATGGCTCCCCATTGGGAGCCTTATCTAAACCATAACCATTGTTTTCTGATAACACATAATATGCAGCATTTTCATTACCCAATATCTTTGTATATTGCTTTAGTAAAGCTGCAACCTCTTTATTTTTAACATTTAAACACTGCATAATTATTCACATTCTTTTCTACGTTGTTTACCATTTGCTGTTAACTCATCAATTGAATCCTGCAAAGATGCATTTATTGCTTGTTCTTCTGTAGCTGGTTCAAATTCTATATCGTCTAATAAATCTTCTTCGGCTATTTCATTTCGCATAGAAACTTTCTTCTTATTCTCTGCTTCTGAATTTATTATAACAAAGTTTTTAGCACGTGACACAGCTACATATCTCAACTCGTTTCTTAATTGCATTACATCTTTACCATAACCAAACGTATCAATTTCATTGGAGAGTATTAAAACTTTACTGTACGTACTACCTTGTGATTTCCAAACAGTTTGTGCGTATCCATAATCAATTGCTTTTCTAATTTTTAACCTGCCTTGGTTATCTTCCAAATTCTTGGTAATATTCAGTTCATTGTCAACATTATACGCCATTTGAACTAAATCTCTATATTTAGATATTTGCCCATTTTGTTTAGCTTCTTTAGCCATTTTCCACAATCTATCTTTATATTCTACTACTTCAAATAGCTTAGAATCTGGTTCATTTTTGTCAATTACAGTAAGTTGAAAGTCATCCATAATAGTACCACCAGTCGGTCTAATTGATAAATTGAATGCTTTAAATTCTATATCCCCTTTATCGGTTTTGAATTTAATGTTGGTATCCTTTACACTTTGAACTATATAATCTCCAGAGTTTATTAATCTATAAGATCCATCGGGTTTTCTGAGTTTGTTTGAATACCCCATTATAATATCACCTTTTACAAATGGTTTAGCAAATTTTCCATATCTCAAAGATCTAATCTTTGAATTATATGTAGATGCTGCAGCATTTGTAGCAGTCAATACTCTAAAATGTAAAGGATCAGCATTGAACTCTTCAGAAGTAACAATCTGTTTCAGGTTTTTATCTATAATTGCATCATCCGAAGTGTACAATACTCCTTGACCTTTATCATTTATATCAGTTTGGTAACTCAATCCTTCACCTTGTCTAAGTCTAGTGGCTTCTTTTAATATAGGATTATCACCAGTTCTTTCTACTTTGGTCAAAGTTATTTGAGGTACTCCATCAGATGTAAACACTTTAGAAATATGATCTGATTTTACAGGCCTCAATTGTGCAGAATCCCCAACATATATTACACTACCGTTATGTTTAGCTACAATTTCTTGAATATATTCATACAAGCCATCTTGTACCATTGAAGCTTCATCAATGATAATTAATTGACCTGGTTCGTATTTCATTTGATTCTTGGCTCTAAACTCCAGTTCTCTTAAATCCAATGAACCTTGTTCCATTGCTATATCTGTATCTGGAGTAAATCCAAATAGAGCAGAAAGCGTATATACATTAGCATTAGGATTATTTTGTTTAGTTATAACATTTGCTCTATGAGTAGGAGCAGTATATACAATGTTGCCTCTACCAATTCTATTATTCAACCATTTACTAAATATACCAATGATAGTAGATTTACCTGTACCAGCATAACCAGATAAAGTAATTTCGGTTCCACCATCTTCAATAAACTTCTCTAATTCATATAGAGCTGATTTCTGTTGATCATTTAATGAGAATGGTAAATTGATCTTAAACCCATCATTAAATGTAAATACATACTCTTCTTCTACTTTCTTAGCCTCTTCGGATGCTTTTGGTAAATCCTTTGCAAGTAAAGCAGCTTCATCAGTAAAACCAAATTGATTAGCATAATCTAAGAATTCCTTAGTAGTATCAGTAATTGCTGGTTCAATGTTTGATCGGTTCCTTAATAATTCTCTTACTTCCATCAAAATTTTTGGGAATTCTGTACCCCATTTACCTTTATCTTGAGTATGAGTAAGAGTTGCATCACCTGTGGATAATAATCTATTTAAAGCTTCTGGATTTTGACTGAAAGATTCTAACAATAAATCTTTCATAATATCACTGGATGCTTTATCCCAAGAAACTGTATTTAAATCTTTAATTTTTCTACCAATAGATTTTGCTTGACTACCTGAAGCAGTTTCTAGTCGTTTCTTAACTGCTTCTTTTTCGTCATCTGACATAGAAGAAAATACTAATTTTTGAGCTTGAAATGCTCCTTCTACTGTTTGAAAATTACCACCAATGCGTATAGAAGATTCTGGTTTATCACCAGATATAGTAAAAGGTCTAACTGCAAAGTTGCTTAAATCTGCATTTTCACCAGTACCAGCATATATATTAATTGTTTCTGAAGATTGTTCAGATGCAAATAAATCTTGTTGAATTGGAGAACTAAAAGCATTTCTAATAGTATCTCTTACTTGAGAATCAAATTCCGGAGATACTTTAGAACCACGATTACCTGACTCAAAGTTATCCAAATACTGTTGATATGCTGCTTCTGCATCAGCTTCACCTTTTTGAGTTTGATAGTCTTTAACCCATTCTTGATAAGATAATGGTTCAGTTGCTTGTTGAGTTTTAACCGTTTGCTGTATATTAGCAAACATGTCTGTGTTAAATTCACCAGCTTGATTAAATGCCTTTGCTTGTAAACTAGCTTTTACCGGAGTAAGATCAGTAACCCAGGTTATTTGTTCTTCTGGCATAATTTCATAACCCTTTGGTACAACATTGTTGTATTTAAGAACAGATCTATTTCTACCACTCTCAATTAATATGTTTCCTCTATAACTCATTCCCTTCTTGTTAATCAATCTGTACACTGGGGCATCATCTTCATTAATGCCTATGTACTCATACAGGAACGTAGTTCTAGGATCATTGTTTCTATCTAATTTTACTTTTTTAAATGGTGGATATATAGGTTGACCATTTTGATTGAATGAAATTATAGATTGAGACTTTTTATCATATATAATGCCAGGAATTTGTACTTCTACTCCTTTCTTGTTTACTACAGTAAAACCACTATCTTCGTGAGGTAACGCCCTGTATACAGGTCTACCTTCTTCTTCAATAGTTTCTCTACTAGAATCTAATACGTAATAATCAATAGTAGGAACTACGTGGTCGTTCCACCACAAGTCTTTTATTACTTGGAATACTTTAATATCTTTAACTGCATCATCAGGATTTCGTTCTAAATCTCTAATGTAATCAAAATAACCTATTTCCTCTCTGATTGAATTAGGTACATATCTAAAGATATTATTCTTACCAAATGCATCACCAGAAGTATAGAAAGCATACAATGCAAGATCTTTTGCAAAATCTCTTATTTCCTGATAATCACTATCCCACAATTCCTCCCAAGCTCTAATGATCTCATTTTCTAAGTTATTATCACCACTCTTGTTTGGTTTGTAAGCAATAAAATCAGGACCATTTAATTCAGTTGTATCTTCCTTTGGTCTACTAAAGATGTTATTAATAAGTACATTTTCAAATGAACCATCACTACTTAATAAATCTGGATATTTGCCACTTCTTACATCAGATTTAATTCTATCCAATCTCTTAGAGATACTATTTGGACCACCTAACAAACTACTGAGCTTTATTCCATTTTCAGCTAGATACTTATTAAAGAAACCAGCTTTATACGTAGCTTCCATACTTCTGGTAATATTATTAATGTATGTATCATCACTAATTGCATAACCCTTAGTATAGAATTCTATTAATGTTCTTAAGTTTTCAAATTCCGGAGTAAGTCTAATCATTGTATTTTGGAAGGCAATTCTAGGGAATATCAATGCATCTTGCATTTTCTTACCTAAGAATGTATTTGAAAATACTTTTATAGGATCTTCAAACACTTGCTGTTCTACCATGAATTGTTTCCACTTATCCAAGAATGCACTTTGTAAACCAAAATTATTACCAAAGCGCTTAGTATCAATTTGAGACAATGTAGTTAATTCAGACAAAGATCTTGAGAACGGATTAAGTTCTTGATAAGTCTTCATAATAAGCAACTGATTGTAGTACCAATCAAATGTTTCTTCTTTTTTCAATTGCTTCTTTAAGTAATTGACATCGAACATCTTTGCTCTTTGTTTAGCACCTACACCTTTGTCATTTAAAAAGTCTAAAAGTTGATCATATTTACCTTTAGATAAAGATTTTGCTTTCTCAAAATATGTATTCCAAATAGTTCTATATGCTAGACTTTCAGGATTTTTGTTTTGTGTATCTACATTATAAAAGCCAGAGTATTTGTCATATTCTATTGCAAAGTCTTTTAATATCTGTTGAGGCAAGAAATAAAATGTACTTTCGCCTTTACCAGATCTAATCAAGAAGTTAGTCATATTAAATGTTAACTTCCTTACATTCAATCGAATGATGTATGGATCTTTTGCAACGTCCACATGAGCATTGATTAATGCTGATAACCAGTCAAGGATATTGATCTTATTTCTATCATTACTCTGGATACCGTACAAATTACTTATACCATAGTCTCTTAAAATTTTATTTGGTTTAAATCTTAGTTTAACCAATTGAGTAAGAACTTGATGAGCATTTGCTAATGCAAATGGACCAATACCAAATTTACCACCATTCAACTCCGCTTTAGTTCTACTCTGGAATGCTGGAGTGGCATAATACAGTTGGGATTTGCTTGTACGTTTACCTTGACCAGTTATTGTATCTACTTCTTTAAGAATAGTATCTTTTAAGTAATCGGTTACTGTATCTAGTGGTTGTCTAGCTTCTGCAAAGTTCAATGGGTTAGAAATAACTGATATATACATATCAAGAAGCATGTTTTCATTTGCTTCTTTTGAGTTTGCTTCAAAATCAGTTTTACCATTATATCTTTCGTAGACTTTACGAACTATGGTTTCATCATCTAAGCCAGCTTCTCTGAGTCTGTTAGTGTAATCTTCTTTAGTCTCAAATTTGATTCTATTACCATTCTTATCATAATTGTACCTAGCAACAAATAACTTATCAATATCGAAGTCAGAACCAGTAAGAGATGTAAATTCATCAGGTAATGTGATAGTATCACCAATTTGCTCAGGATACAAATCTACTACTTTAAGAGCTGCAGTTGATGCTTGACCTTGAGCAGGAATACGATAACCCATTGCAAGAGCTTTAGAATTTGGACCAACAACACCCCGATCTATCAACCACTTTTTAGCTTCACTGAAAGTCTTTTTATCGTAATCTGGAATTATGTGCTTCAATAAGTTGATTGAAATAACACAATCCATAGTACCATCAGTGTTTGCAAATCTTAGCTTTCTTTCATTTTGTGCGTCTGAAGTTACAGCAATTCTATTATACAATATTGAAGACATTTGAATAAACATACCACCTGGTAAGTTAGTATCAACAATTGACTTATTCAACATTGATATAAGACCACTTTCTATCCAAGAGTTATCAGATAAACCAGAAATTGGTGCAACAGTTTCACCATTTTCAACATCCAAACCATTAATAACATTGTCATTCATGTTTGAACTTAAAGCTTTGCGTTGCATAATTTCAGCAAATCTTTGTACACTTACTTGAGGTTTATCTGGAGTAATACCAAAATCTCTTTCTATCTCTCTTCTACCAGCCTCAGTAATCGCATTATGAGCACCATTAAAATTGTTAATTAATTCATCACCACTGTACACTTTACCATCTGGTGTGGTATATTTCCATGCACTTCTGATATTACCCATAGCAGCTTTTTGTGCTTGAGATACAAACATCTGTCTTTCTGCATGATGAGGATCAGTAATTAACTGACGTCTAAAGTTAGTTAAAGACTGTTTATGAGTAGGCATTGACATTAAACTGTCCATGTCTATTTCTTTATTAGTCTTATCTTTATAAATTCTTGATTTAACCTCTTTAGCCCTTTGTCCTACTTTTACTGCGGAATCAAAAGCAAGCATATGGATATTACGTGATTGCATAACTTCCAATACTTTACCCATATCCCCAGTAGAGAAAATACGATGCACAGGGAACATAGCCATCTTATCAAATATTGGTATATCCCTTTTAGCACCTACATCGTAATGATCACCAAAATACATGAATTTCAAAGGTTTCAATGTAACAGCTAATGCTTCGGCATATGTATCCATATCTGCTTCGAGATCTGCATTTGGATCATTAAGTAAATCAAATGCTTTTGCTACTTGTGGTGTCCATCCATCTACTCTACGTACTAGTTCTTTGTAAAACTCTGGAGATATTAGTACTGTGGCATCAGTTTGATTTACTTTACCTTTTGGATTAAGATAACCATCAAATTTATCTCTTACTATAAGATTAGCTGCATCTTCTACATCCTGAGGTAAAGCTTCAGAACTATCATAAGTTCTAATTGCTTCATCTAATGTCATGTTATGCATTTCCTGAAGTAATCGTATAGCTGCAGATCTTTTAGCGTACTCTGCAATTTGATCAGCTTGTCTACTTACTATAATGTTATCCGATAATGTACCTACATTTACTTCAGTAAGGTCTGCCATTGGGTTTCCTTCTTCGTAGTCTATTCTTGGAGTAACACCGGTGGATAATACTTCACGTAGACGTTTAATTTTATCTACAGGATTCTTATAATAAGCTGGGTCTTTTATGAAAAGTTTCTCAAACTCAATTACTGAAGAAATTGTATTGGCGAAATAATTACCAATCATTTCAGCAGCACCAAGATTTTCGCTATAATTAGAAACTGTTGCAGATTTCTTATAATGTGAAGATGCTTCTTCTAATGCTTTCTGTGGTAATGCTAAACTCGTTACACTAGCTATTTTATTACCATCCCATTTAATTATACCTAATTCTTGTGCATAATCTAACTCATCTTTAAATGCATCCCATAGGTAGTTATTCATTAGATTTGCTTTCTCAGCATTACTGAACTTATTCCAATTATTTCTTATTTGAGAAATAATAGAAGTTCCATATTCATTACCACCAAGATCTTCTGCTAGGTCTAATGCTTCGTTAAAGTTCGAAAAATCTTTTTCAAATTCAATACCATTTAACGTAGGTCTTTCTTTCAATTTAAAGAATCCATTGAAGTATCTGAATCTATAACCGTTTCTGTTTCCAGTATCATAGTTCTTTATTTTTTGTTCTTCAGTCAAATTCTTCTCATTCTTGTAATTAAATTCAATGGTATCTAATTCAGTTTCAAAGTAATTGATAAATCTTTTAAGAATCTGAGCATCGAATTTTATTTCACCATTACTTACATCAAATGGATTTTTAAAGTTATTTATTGCAGTACCATACAACGTATTATATGTTTGAGAATCACCCATAGTAGGTAAGACAATTCTACCTGCTCTGGTAAATGTCATTTTAGCAATATAGTCTTCAAGAGGGGATATTTCTGTATACTTACGTCCTTTATCTGCACTACCTTGTTCCTTAAAGTATACAAGTGTTTCAAACCCTATTTTACCTTTAGTATCCGCATTATTATACAAATTTGTTAACAATACAGAACCCTTGAAATAATTAGGATTGTCATTATTACCAGTATTGTATAGCACTTTGGTAAGTGCTTCTACCGTTACTGGATCATTATCCAATCTTTGAACCATATCAGACAAATAATTGTGTTCTGATATAGGATATAACAATTTACCATCAGTAGCTAATGCTGATAATTCATCAGAAGAAGGATGCAACATCGCATATGTCTCAGCAAGTCTTCCTAAGAATTTAGAATCAGCATAATACTTTGTAATACTTCTATTGTATTGACCAGGAATTACACCACTTTCTTGAATTTTTGCCAAATCCTTTACTTTGGAATTAAAGAAGAAGTATATACTCTTATTGGATCTATCTGATAACATTGAAACTAATGCTTCAGTAGGATCTGAATTGTAATATTCCTTAGTAAGGAAAGAATTTAGTGACTCTAAATCAATTCCTACTCCAACTTTATTGAGTAAATCAACTATCTTATTCTTAATAGTAATTAGCTTTTCTGGTACATATTCTTTGTAAGTTTGACCATTTACTAATTTTTTGTTAGGTGTAGTTTTATATTTCTCTACAACCTTTATTATTTTATTAAACTCATTGTTGATTTCTCTAGCTATGAATTCTTCAGATTCACTAACTTTTGCTTTGAATAAGTTATCAGAAGTGTCTAATACGCTTCCATTTGTTATTAAACTATAGTTCCAACCTTCTAATATGTTTTTAGATACCTTATTTGCATTTTCATCTTTAACATATAAGTTAGTTTGTTCATTACCATTCTCATCTTCAACTTTTTCTGATAAAATACCAACTAACTTATGTTTAGCTTTACGGAACGTATTTCTAAACTGAGTTTGTAAGTTCTCTCTTGCTATTTTTTGAGCTTCATCCTCTTGAATACCTTTCTTCTGCACGTATTCGTTTGTAACCTTATATAACTCGTTATACAGAGTTTTAAATAACGGTGCTACTTTAGCAAGTTTTGCACTCTTGTCCATCATCCCTTTGAATGTGTTTTCAGAGTGGATCTCATTAATAATAGTATTCCAAGATTTATCAAAATCTACCATTAGAGGTAAACCTGTAACAGGGCTCTTTATTGCAGCAACACCCTGTACTTGGGTTACAGTGCCATCAGGATTTGTTTTTTGTTTCATTACAAATTCTGTTCTAGGCATTGTCGCAATGAAAATTTTTATAGATGCAAGAGCATTATCTTTAACTGAAACAGACAGTTGTTCTTGAATGTAGTTAGCCATTTGATCTCCTACGCTATTACCAACTGCTTTTTCATCAATTTCTGCATCAATGTTTTCTTGTTTATCTACTGCTCTTATTTGATACTCATTTAATTTATTTATGATTTCAGGTTTAAATACAGTATCGAACGTATTGTAGATTTCATCTCTAACTTCTCCTTGTTCCTTAGTAATAGTTCCTTTTTCAACTAATTTGGCTGTTATATCTGGTTTTAATGCAGCTTTTAACACTCCATAATTAAGATTTTGCAAATCATCACGTAGTCTTATGTTATTTAATGTAAATAAAGCACCTACAAGTGAATTTACAGTTTCTTTGAATTGTGTGTTAGTAATGTTTTTAAATTTGTGATTTCTTATTTTAAATGGAGCACCTGCACCTTTATATGCAGCAAGAAATTCATTTACAGCAGCCGAATCTTGTTTGGATCTATTGTAATAACCAGAATCGATTCTATTAAAAATATTATCAATACTAGTATCGGTTCTCCAAACCCATTTACTTATGAAATTCTTAATAGCTTTCCAAGCTCTTTTAAGAAGATTTAATTCAGGATCTACTTTATTCAGCATATACTGCCTAAAGTCTTCTGCTAAAGCTTCTTCTACTTGTTTATCACTTCCAACAAAACCAGTTCTATTTCTATAGAATTCATAAATTTTCTTTCTTTCCTTTGGAGAAATAGTTAATAATGATACTCTATGGAATGCTTCATGATACAATGTACCACGTTCTGCACCTTTCCACAGTATAGTAGAATCTTTTCTAACAAGACCCATAGCATACTCATTACCACCAAGTGCAATAGCATCTTCAACGATATGTAAAGAATCTTCTGGTAATCCTAATTTATTTCTAAACCATTGAATTTCCTCTGGAGTTACTACTTCTGATATGTTACCTGTAACTTTACGAGTAGGTATATCAAAATCTTCATCAATACCCAGGCTCAAAGGATCTATTTCTCCATCATTAGTTATTTCATCTATATAAGAATCATCTTGAGTAGTGGCTTCAGAAGTTGTAACATCTTTAGTAATATCTGCCTGTGGTTCTGGGATACTAGGAATATTTGGCAATGAACTAGCTTTATTTTCAGCAGCTTCTTTTATTTCAGTATTGTTGATCTTTCTTGGTACTTTCTGAATGTCTTCAGCATATGCGAAAGAATCTTTAAATAGTTGATCATCTAAGTCACTTCTTATTATACCAGCTTTTTCTAACACACCCATAGTATAAACTGGGGTAGAAGAAATGAAATCATCCTTAGTAAGAGATATACCTGGAATGATATCAAGCAAATCAACAGAATTATTGTTAAAATAATCATATACAGAAGGTAATGCTTCTTTTATTGGGCTGAAGAAATTCTTTCTAGCTACACGCCAATGGAATCCCATTAAAGCTTCAACTATGTCTTTTTTATCCTGAGTAGATAAATTGCCTATATTGAATGTTTTTTCACCAACTATTAGATTGGATTTATCATCAATATACAATTGCTTTTCTTTTAACCAATCAAATGTTTTATCTGCAGTGGTTACTTTGGTAGCATCTCCAAATCTAACCATAAAGTCAATTAATTCTCCAGCAATAACTCCTGTATCTCTGTATTCAGAGTTAGTATTAGTGCCATAATTGATTAACAAGTCAGCTAAAAACTCAGCTTGCTTCCTGTCAAATCTTTGAAGAGTTAATTGTAATGGCAACATTTGATTTGATAAAGTACTAGATTTTGGTGGATAAATAAATAATTGTCCACTACCCCCTTTACCTGGCAACATTTCACCATTGGCTCCTATTATATCGGAATCTTTTACAATACCATCACTTATACCAAATGTTACATTTTCTGGAGTAATATCAGTAATTTCTGTTGGTATCTGTAAGCCTTTTACTTCGTGTATTGGTCTGAATACAGCTCTACCATCTTTTCTAACAACATTAGGTATTCCTTTAGTTCTAACTATTGTGCTAGGTACTACAGCTTCATCATTTGTTGCAGACTCTATTGTAGAAATTACTGCATTTCTAAATCTACGTAAATCTGCTATAGATAAATCATTAGCATTATTAATAAGATTAATATCCTCTTCTGTAAGCCTTTCTTTAGGTATGCTAGCTAATTTTGCTGCTAAGAAAGTTCTAGCTCCAGAAGGAGTTTTCAAAGCCATTGCATAATCGCCAGTGCCATGATGAATTAACATTATTATAGATGCAGAATCATATGTACTAGGATCATTTTCTTTATATGGTTTATGCCCCTTTTCTGTATAATCTTTATTTATAACAAACTCACAGAAACTATCATTAAAAAAGTTTGGATCTTTTATTCTCTCTGCTAATTCCTTGCCTGGCTTGGCACCAGGATAAATAGGCGTTGTAGCATCAGGATTAAAGAACAGTGTATGAGATACCTTATCTTGTACTAATTCTTCCATTTCTAAAGATTCATCCAAATCTCTAGTCTCAGAGTCCATATCTGCTCTTCTGTTCATTTTAGATTCTGTAGCAATCTTCTTACGGGCCCATTTTACTTGAGATTCTTCAGTTACTTCAGGATTAGAAGTTTCATAAGTTTCAGATACTTTTTTATCATCCTCGTCTGAAACAGCTTCAGAATTTGCAAGATCTATCAGAGCTTTTTCATCAGCTCGCTCAAATTCTATTTCATCCTCTTCGTCTTCTTGAGTTTCAACAACTGGTTTAGGCTCAGGTTTAGGTTTCCTCTCAGTATCTTCTTGTTTTTTTTCTTTTACTTTGGCTAAGGTATCTTCAAACTCCTTACTTAACTCTTCTAATCCTTTAGTAGGAAATTCTTCATCTTCTTTTACTTCCTTCTCTGCTACTGGTATTTTAGTATCAATGTCAGAAGTAGCCCTGTCATCCATAATAGGAGTTTTTGGAGACGTTGCCTTTTCTTGCTCTACTTCAGTAGCTACTTGATTATCTACTTGAGTTTCGTTGTTAGTAATAGGTTGTTGATCATCACTTTGATTAGCTGCTTCTCTAGACATTTCTTTTGCAGATTCTGCTTCAACAACATCCTTTGCATTTTCTTCTACTATCTTTGATGATTCATCTGAATTGTTTATATAATTATCAATTCTTTCTTTTATCTTTTTACCTATCTTCTTTTTTGATTCATTAGAAGCGTTGTTGAAGTTTATAAGTTTACCATCTTCCAAAGTATTACCGAATATTTCATTCATCTTATGCTCAGCTACCAAAAGGTCATGATTTGCAATCATTGTGTTGACATAACTATCAATACCTTTGTTAACCAAATTTGGAGTGGCTATGAAGTTTGAACTGAATCTAGTACCTTCTGATAATTGATTTAGTTTAGCATCTATGTCTTTTAATATATTAGGTATTTCTTTTGAAATAGATTTACCAACAGCATTTGATTCATTCGTTATACCAAACTTTTGTTGATTTTCTTCTGGCTTAGATTCGAGTGCTGTTTTTAATTGTTCTAATGCTTGCTTTTGAATGTTTAACTTAGTTAATGCAACGGCAGTAAGCTTCTCTTCTGGAGAATAATGATTTAACATTTGATCATTTTCCAAAGTAGTATAGAAAGCATTGTCTGCCTCTTGTGCTTGATTGGCATTGTCAAGTGCTTCTTGTGCATCTATTGTAGCCAAGTGTTGCAATCCAATTAAAGTATTATATTCAGTAGTTCCAGGATTGTATCCAATAGTCTTACCAATATTTTGGTTTACTTTGGATTTAGACAAACTGAAGATGTTATTTGCAGTAGCTATTTCATCATTTAAATCTTGTTCAGTAATACCTTCTGGCAAATTATACTTATAATTTTCAAGTACATCAAGTACATTCTGTTGATAATTCAACTTTTTATTTGCCATTTCAGAGTATGACATAGCTTTGATCATCGCATCTTTTTTACCAATGTGATCTGCAACTACGTCTCTTACAAAAGAATTGGCAGTCATATCTTTGTAAGTTTTCAATCCAGAATGATAAGCAATCGTAGGTCCCCCCATGTACAAACCTAATGCAAATCCCCCTTTTACATCATTCCAAAATTGTGGATCATTTGCTAATTCAGATTCAGTATCTATTCCAGATAATATTTTTGCAGTACGATAATTGGCGTCAGCTAAGCCCATTAAAGATTGAAAAATACTGCTAGACTTTCCATCATACTTACCAGAAATATAATCATAATCAAATACATCTTGATTGGCTTCTTCAAACGCTTCTCCAGTAGCAGAAAAACCCAATCTACCAAGTGCTTTGGCAGCTTGCAGACTAGCATTTTTTACTGGGGAATTGTATGCAAGTCTAGCATTAAACCCAGTATAAGCGTCTATAAGTTTGTTATATTTACTTGCTGCAGCTTCGCTTAATTTCGTACCTGTTTTTAATAATGGGTTTAAAGCAGTTTTAATTGGAGCTGTTATTATTTTACCCATAGCTTTACCAAGAGGTGCAAATACTAAAGCAGATTGAGCAACATCCATAGCAGATAATGCCATGTTATTATCATAAACCCTTTCTAATCCATTTTTCAGGGATCTTTTTGCATTAGCTAAAGTTACATCATCTATGTTTATTTCTCCAGATATAACTCTATCGATTATTTCATCATCAGAGATTTTAGAAACATCTACATTAGGGTTTTGTTGTTTTAACTGATTTCTACCAATTTCAGCATATTGTTTAATATCAATGCCTTGTTCCTTTAGATTATCTTCAATTCTAGATCTATACGCACCATATACTTGAGCTAAAGATTCTCTATGTCTACTGTATATATTACCAGCAACACTAGCTGCAGTGGCTGCAATTGCACTACCCCACCCAATTAGATTAGATGCAGCACCAATTCCAGGGACAGCGTTCAATGCTCCAGTAGTAGCATAATGTCTACCTAACCATAAAGCTCCAGTAGCTAAAGCATCTGCAATATAACCATTAACAGTTGCCATAGAAGAACCTATTAAACCTGGACCAGCATATAAAAAGTAATCTGGAGAATACCAAGGTTTGTCTTGAGCTCTTTGTTCTTTTATTCTAAATTCAGAAGACGGTGTATAATTTTCAGATCTTTCTCGTAAGTTAGAGTATATATTATTTATTTCTTCATTTACTTTAGATCTTTCTTCTTCCCACGATTTTCTAGAATTACTTAGATATTCAATTCTCGCATCAATGTTATCACCTTCTTTTTCACCATATTTAGACAAGATGCTATCGTATTGCTCTTGTCTATCTGCTAATGTTCTTTGGAGTTGAAAGTATTCAGATATTGCATTTTTGTATTCTTCAGAATTCTCATCCAAAGTAGGAATAGTATTTTCAAGATTTTTAAGCTTTTGCTTATCACTAAGAAAATTCAATTCACAATCAATATCATCTAATACGGGATTTATATCCTTAGCTAGTTTAGCTCTTTCCGACATTAGATTGATTTGATCTCTACTATTCATAAAAGTGGTCCATGCATCTTTTAAGTAGCTCTTATCTTTAAGAGTTTCCTCTGGATTTTCTTTGTCCAATAGATACATTTCTTCATAATCATCAATTGGAGTTTGTTCCAATTCACGATCGTACCCTGTTTTAATTTTTGTTAAAGGGGAATGCTGTGCATTTACTTGTCGTATAGCGGCAGTAGTGGCATTGGTTTTAGAGGGAATTAAACCAGCATTGTATTTGTCTAATATAGATGTTTCCATATATTATTGTAACAGATTAAGCATAGTTTGATAAAGTTCGATATCAGAAGAATATGATTCGTTATATGAACTATCATATAAATCATTTTGTAGTTTAGACCCACCATGTTCTTTATTGACTTCTTGATCAAAAGTCATTCTTGTCATACCATGTGGATCAATTGGTTCCATTGCATCAAATGTAAAGTATTCTCCAGTAAGAGCTGCGCCACCTCTGGTATCAGAGTGACCCCACGCATCTTCCACACTTTCACCTTTTATTGGCTTAACACTTAAACCAACTTCAGATGTTAAACCCATAGTTTTATTAACCATTTCTTTAAAACTGTCAACATCATAGTTAGCATTTCTTATAGACTGAATAGGTATCTTAACACTAACCCTTTGAAATAATTGTGGTTGGCCATTGGATTCACCTACCATTATTTTGTTTCTAGGTACTTTTATAACATCTTGGAATACTCCAGATTTTAGGTCTTCTGCAAAGTTTCTATTAAGTCTTGAATTATCCTGAACAGTGTATTTCATAGAAGGAACCTTCATTACTTTGTTTACAAAGTCTGTGGACAATATTAATCCATTAGTATCTGGAATAGTAAATCCATTAGTTATAGCATCATTACTGTTAATTTCTACTTCTTTAGAAGATTTTATTTTATTGTAACGGTTCATAACTAATCCTGAAGTAGGATAAGTAAGTTCGTTCAACACCCTGGACGCAGTATCATAGTACAATGGTAACTTTTCTTGTTTTACTCCAACAGCTGGGAATATATCAGATTGTTTAGCAAACATATCCCTAACATCCTCTGCATAAGCATTTGCCATAGCTTCATTGCTGTAGTTCTTTGATGCAGATTCTTGATATGCTTTATACATGGTGTTGTACTCTTCCGGAGTAATAGCACCTTGTTCTAAGGCATTAGCAGCATCCATTAAAGTTTGTATCATAGATGCTTGACCTTCTATAAATGATCTTGTTCTAGTTAGATTTGGATTATTTTGCATTTGACGCTTTTCTTGAACTACAGCATCATTATACAATTTAGTATAAGCATCTGGATAATCAGTTGGTTGTTCACCATTTTTTCCTTTTCGTGTAGCTGCAACTCTTAAAGCTTGTTGTTCTTTCAAAGCTTGCATTGCATATGGGTCTACTGTAATATTATTTCTAATGTATTCTTGATTATCTATATATGCTCTTTCCATAAAAGCATTTGCAGCATCTTCGGCAGTTGCCCCAGGATTTTGCTTTAAATACACTTGCATATGCATCTGTGCCTCTGGAGTAGACAATATACCACTTTTATTTTCATCCAATATTTTTTTAATTTGATCCCCAGTTACACCAGTATGAATAAAACCGTTGGATCTACCCAAATAGCTATCTTTAAGATTATTTACATATTTATCTGTAAGATCTTTTATTGATTGATAACCTAGTGGAGATACATCATTATAAATACCTGAAGTAAGTGTGTTATAACCAGTAAAATCAACATCGTGCCACAAGGGATTATATTTACCTTCTAGCATTAGACGTTGATTTACTTTTTGTCTCTCTCTTAAACCTTCAGCACTTTGACGAAGCATACTTAATTTAGCTCTGTCTACATTGTTTATTGCTGAATATATCTTAGATCTACCTTCTGCAGTTTTTATCATGTCTAAGTTTTTAGACAATTCTTCAGCCACAGGCAAAGCTCTACCATAAGTTTCATCATAGTATGCTTTTGTGTCAGCAGCGGATGGAGATTGAAATTCAGCCCATTTGTCCAAAGCTGTTGAATAATCTTTTAATGCTTGATCTACGTTTTCTTTTGCCTGCTTCCCAAGTGTATACAATTGTTCAAATGGAATTGGAACGTATGTATTTATGAACTCTGCTTGTGCAGGATTATCATATCTATTTACCATATTAAACTCTATTTCTAGTTCTTGTTAATAAATTATCCACTTGTTCTTTAGTAAATCCTTGACTTAAGAAATCAGCTAAGAATGGTAGTGTCATTTGATCCCTATTGTATTGATTTTGCATTTGTCTATTTACTTGAGACCATTTACCAAGTTGACTAGTTGCAGTTGCTCCAAAGTTTCTAGCAGCAGCTCTGTTTCTAGCATTAAGATCGTTGTACATATTTTCACTTTGTACAAATTGTTGTCCTAAATTATTAAGAGTATTTGCGTATTCTCCTAAGTAAGCATTGTCAGCATTTTGTTTAGTGGCGTACATGTTTGCATTAGAAGCATACTCATCAACAGCGGCTTGAGTTCTTGCTGCTAAATTAGCACCAGTATTAGCATTAATATTTGCTAAGTTATAATTTGAAATGGCCCTTGATCTACTGTTAGCTAATCTTGCAGGTTCAATATTCATTCTACGTCTAGCCATTGTACTTCTAACTGCACCAGCATATGGATTTAATACTAATGGTTCTTCTTCTGGTCCTCTTAATGATTGTAAAGTATTATACACTGTAGGAGCCAATGATAACCAATCTGGTGAATAACCACTTTTTGGTTTACCAAGTGCACGTTTCTTAGTAGCTTCATCTGCAGACGTTGGTATATTTACTGGAGTAACAACATCATCCCAATCTATTGTCATACTAGTATTTACTAGTGGTATTGTTGGTTCAGATAATCTTTGAGTAGTGGTTTTAGTAATGTTGGGTTTGGTTGTCTGTTTGGTGGTTACAGAACCAGTAGTACTAGGGGTTTTTGTAACTTGTTTATTCGATGCATTTGTGTACGTGTTTGTTAAAGTTGGTTCAGATTCAATCGGTAAAAGAGGTATATCAACAGCGATTGGTTCATCGTTTGCATATGTGATTGCATCTATCATTTGTATTGGATATGAAAACCAAGCACCAGTAGTAGGAGAACCAATTGATAAAGGATTCATAGATGTACTTCTATTGAATACTTTACTAATGTTGGTGTCACCAGTATAATCCATAGAAGTGGCAGAAGGCTTTGTATTTCTTGCAGATTCTACAGCTTTAGTTATGTTCTTGTTATTTATAAGAGGACCAAATATGCGTTTTGGAAAATACCCCAATGCTTCACCAAATTTATTTAATCCTGTACCGAGTTCATCGAAGAAATCAGAATATGCAGCGTATGTATCCGCATTCATCTTACTTCTAACATCGTCTACAGTTTTACCTTTACCATCTGCATATGCAGGTATTCCTTTTACTTTGGGTTTAACTCCTTTAGCAGCTTTAACTGCTTCTTGTTCTGCTAATAATTTATTGTAAGCTTTATTAGCATTTATTTTATTTAATCTGTTTGTATTTTCAGCAAACTTGTCTTTGCCTTTGCTAGGTTTCGTCATCTTAGATAATATTTGTCCTTCCTTAGCAAATGTGTTCTTTGTACCAGGTCTTTTAATTTTGTCAGATAACACAGATTCCAAAGTAGACGCATCGACTAAATGATTATCTGTGCCTGGTTTAGTATTTGGAACTTGAACAATATTTCCATAATCATCTCTAACCACTTCATTGTTGTCCAAGTAAGCTAAGTCTGGGAGTATTCCACCATTCTCAAATGTATATGCAAGATCATTATTATCCCAATATTCCCCTTCAGTTTCAGCTGCAGCATTCATACCTATTTTGGTCTTGTTGAGGGTTTCCTTTCTGCGTCGTAATGCTTGCATTTGCTTTTTGCGTTTAATTGAACCAATAAGTCCACTTACCAATCCTAATCCACCACCAACAGCGGCGCCAATAGGACCACCTACAGTGAGACCAGCACCGGCTAACGAAGCTGCACTGCCAATAGTACTACCTGCAACATCACCTGTTGAACCTTCTTCTGATAAACCAGAAATGGCAGAGCCAAATACATTAGCTCCACCAAGGTAGTTTGACAACTGATCCATGCCAAACGCATATGCTGGTATAGTCTTTTTATTGTTTTTCTTTTTCATATTATATCATTGAGTATCTATAAGCTGTGCTAATATATGGTACTTTAAATTCATTACCACCATTACAATCATACTTATAATTACAGATAAGATATTTTCCTTTCATCCTATCTTTGTATGATTTGTTAGCCAGTTGTTCTACTTCATTAAGCTTCAAAGAATTACGAGGGATTGCAAATTTATAAGTATCCTCTCTGTAATCAATATCTTCACTAGTCAATGTTTCACTAGTTTGTCTTTTTGTAGTAAATAATATCAAATCAAAGTTAGTATCCGTAGTAAAATCACCACCATATTCAACATTATCAAATGTTTTGGTTTGTGGATAATCTTTGTTAACTACAAATTCTATTTCAGATACCTTCGCTTTATCAGAATCTAAATCAGCTTGTTCACCACCATTATATTTAAACAGTTTCAATGATTTAAATAAATATAGTTTATCACTAAACTCTGCGTAATAGTCTGGATTATAGTTATAGAATGAAGTAAATACTCCTAATTGTTCATTAAACGCTAATGTTTTATCTCCTAGAGTAAACAGAACTTCATTATATTTCTTATCATAAACTGCAATAGGATCTTTTTTAAACAAGTCTTTATTCTTATTCAAATAAGATTGAACCCCTTTTAATTTAGATACTGTTTGTAATTGACCATTAAACCCACATATCTCATTACGTTTACTATCATACCAGTATACAGTACTATCTGATTGAGTGTTTGCTCTTAACTGGTTAGGACTTTCACCATTCATTGTAGTAAAGTAGTCATATCTATCTAGTATACCACCAGTACCTAGAGTAAGAGCACCTGGGTTATTATCAGTTATAATAGAACGTTCATTTACTGCAACTGTGCCAAAAGCGTCTGTTTGCCAGAATACTAAATTGTTTTTAAATAACTTCATATCATTAATTGGTCCAAATCTAGTATCTACATCAAGATAATTGGCTACTTTGAATTTTGTCCATGAATCAGTAACTTCATTATTTGTTTTAAGCTCTGAAGATATGATACGAGTATCTGTTAATAAATTATCTATATTGTAAATAGATTTAGCTACAAACTTTTTTGCATTAGGTTGAGCAGAGTAAGCATCATTGTATGCATATGATGGAGTGTTCTGAGTATATAAATCACCAACAGTAATTATATCGTCTTCTACAAAGTGGTTAGCATACCCATCACCAGCTTGATAAGTTCTATTTATAGATGAATCAGCATGAGTTAATGCTAGATTAACACTCGATTCACATGGTATAAAAGCACCTAAGAATAATCTATTGGCTTTATTGTTATAATAATCATCTGTATTATAACTAAACATACAGTTATTATAATCAAATATGTTTAGATATGTATCGCCACCATAGCACAGTACTGTGGAAACACTAGATTCAGCGCTAGCACCAGTAGTAATATATACAGAATTCTGTATAGCAGAGTATGAATTACCGCCATATGCATTTACGCTTTGCTTTATATTACACAAAACAACTGCATTGACATATCTGTAACTAGAAGTACTTACAGCTAATGGTATATTAGCAACCATGTTATCACTCTTAAATATGGCACACATTCCATGAGGACCATATTTTCTAACATTATTTGCGTCAGTCTTATCTACTTCACTGTCTCCTGCAGTTCTAATATTATCCCACACCCAGTTATAATATACTTTATCACCAATAGTCACTGCTTCAGCATTATACCAAGGTTGATCACCATTTGTTAACCAAGGACTACTGGGTCCTGCATATTTCGCACTTTCTATTGCAGCAGATTGAACACCATTTTCAACATATAAACCATAGTATTTAGCAAGTAACGCTGAATAAAAATCATCATTGTTTATTACTATTGCTCCATTAGCCACATAACCATTACTAGGTTGACCTCCTAATGATTTAGTTGGTTTTATTGTGGAACCATCATACTTTATAGATCTAGCATTTGCTAATACTTTTAGATAACCATCTGTAATACCCCAATCACCATCCGCAGTAATAGGAGACGTCATAATCCCTACCTTTTCAACTGTTTGAAACTTATCAATTAACGCATCTGCATTTTCTCTGTTAATTGCTATCTCTGGAGATACAAACATGAAATAATTGTTAGATTGTGTATCTGACAAGTTAAAGGTATATTGGAAATCTCCATTGTTGTGAGTATTTGCATAGTAACCATGCTTATTTGAATAAGCTAGATATGGGAATGGTGTTAAGATATTAGAATCTCTGTCATAATTTGTAATACAACTTACTACACCTTGAGCTAATATAGTTCTATCAGATAGAGTTCTTTCGCATCTAACTATCTCGTATCTTACTACATCCGATGGTAAATTCTTTACTTCAAACTCAATACCAAGTGGTTTAGTAACAACTGATAAATTAGATCCATAATCACTAGCCTCATTAGAAGTAAAAAACTTATAACCTGTATCTTTATTGGATGGCATTCTTATATCACCTATCCAATGTACCGGTGATGCCAAACCTTGCTTATTATACAATACTATACCAAATCTATAAATCTCATCCCTCATATATCCTTTTACTTTGGATTCTATTTCAGCATTAGAATAGTTTGGTATCTTATTACCAGATGATAAACTTATTGAATTTGATTTGTCATTTCCCTCGTAGTTGATATCTAGACTAGTAAGAGATCTTGATGAGGCATTAAATGTAAATTCTTCATTTACCATTCCTCTTGATGTGGTAGATCCATCTTCTAGCAAGTCTGTAGTAATAAACCTATAAGACACATTCTTACCTTTACCACCTTGTATATATCCTCCTGTTGGAGAAGTAGTGTATTTATAAGCACTACCATCAACATTAAATGGGCATATACAATCATGATCTTTAGGTATATTTGTAGTAGTTAATGCTGATAGAGCAAAGTTTAACGAAGAACCAGAGTTAGATAGCAATAATACATTACCAGAAGAATTAGCTCTAAATGCTCTAGCATCATATTCTACATCCCATGTTTCCTCAGTAAGATTGGCAGCAAATAATCTGTTATCTTTAGATTCTATTACTTCAGGTATAAATGTATAATTAGCTAATGAATTAAATTCATCAATACTTAATTCCGATACTAAGCTACCACCTTTATCTTCATAGTTTATTACAGAACCAGTTCCAATAACTATATCATCTACTATAGATATTACAGGTACCTCATTCTTTGCCTTATAGAATAAAGAGATTATTCTAAGTCTATCAAATCCAGTACTATTGTTTCTTACTTGTAACTTTATGGACTTACCAGTATTTTGTCCTTTAGAACTTCCTTTTACAGCATTGTAATTATTTTTTTGATCTCCGTCACTCAAATGATAAAGAGGGGTAAGTGGAGATATTGCAGACTCTGTACCTCTTACTTTAAACAATTGATAACAGTACTGTATCATTCCAGATTCTAAACTACCTGTTCCAAATCCATTAAATTCAAATGGAGGTAATGTAGCCTTTGGTAGCATTACTATAGTATCCGAAGTAATAGATGAATTACCAGATATGTGATCATCATCCACATTGATTACTTTAATTTGTGAATGACCATCTGCCCAATATACTTTTACATTATTACTTGCTTCCCATCTACATACACTACTAATTGCAGCTACGTTGCTAGATGATACTTCTATATCTAAAGGCCTATTAGTTACCACTTTTGTTACAATTGGTTCCTCTTGGGATCTAGAAAAATCAATTCTATATACATTATTGTTATTTGTACCATTAACCTTAGTAAAAACAATCGCCCAATCTCTTACTGTGGTAACATGTATGATAGTTTCACCAGACAAATTTGAAGAAGGTCTACACGCTAAAAATCCTTCTATATTTTGCATTGCTGCAAAAGAAGATCCTTCATTCGTTAGTATACGAATGTTCTCTGCATATATATACTGGTTATCTTTCAATACGGAATAATCTACGTCCATACTAAGACCCCCAGAAAATGTATTTGTTTGTCTAGTAGCGTTCATTTGCGTTATAAATTATTTGTCTTTCCCCAGTATGTGAATAAAAAGTATTGTGATCTCTAAATTCTGGAACGATTTTATTCCAATTATTTTTAATAGACTCCATACCATCTTCATTTGGCATCAATGCCTCAGCATATGCTTGGTTTCTATAAAAATTCCAAGATCTTCTAATATCGTAGTACACTTCTCGATTTAACTTACCATTCAAATACTCAGGATACTTCAGTTTCATTGTAACATACCAGTATATAGCCTCAGTATAAGAAGTTAAATCTGGTATTAAAGCGTATCCATCTTCATCGGTAGGTATCGCACTGTATGATAATTTTAAGTAACCTGACGGAACATTACACATTATAAACCCAGGTTTGATACTATATTGCAATCCACCACTAGGATTTGCTGTATTGAACCCATCGTTATGTGTACGTTCGTTTATAAGATTTGAAATAATTGTACGTAGATTTTGATTGGTATTTAGTAATTCTAAAGCCTCTGTTTTATCTATGTTACCAATCATATCCACTACCAAGTTAACCATTGTATCCTCTTGTACAATCATATTTGGGTCACAATGTTCACAGCAATTATTATGACGGCATTCCTTTTTGTGGCCAAGTTCATCATAACAACCACAATTGCAACAACATTTGTCATGTCCCCAAACAGCAAATGAACCTGTAGCTTTCCTCATAGGAAACCAAGGTCCATCACAATTGAAAGAATATGCAACTTGATGTAATTGATGAAGATCACATGGTAACGATGCTTGATGTCCACACAATTTTGTAATTGGAGTACCATCTTGACCAGATACTTTTGGAATAAACTGTGTAACAGCGCCAATCTTTTCAATTGCTTCTCCACACCAACTTCGTACATCTGATATACGGATGTCGTCTTCTTTCAAATCTAGATCAGCAATTATCTTAGCAATTACCGTTTTAATTGAAGTTAATTTTGTAATCATAATTCTCTATAATCTCTAATATGATTTTTGATAATCTGAGCAAGATGCCTTTTATTATCCCTTGTCATTACTAACTGATATTTAGTTTTATTTGGTGTTATCATATTTTGTTTATTCCAATATACTCTATATTTATAGAAATTGGAATGTTCATTTAAATGATAAATAATTTTACCGGCTTTCTTGCTCTCAGCATAATCAATTCGAAGACTCTTTCCAGTATACTCTTTGGGTTTGTGTTTTACTATTTGAATGGTTCCCATTCTACAAGGTAACTTAACCTCTTTTCCGTTTTCTATTAACTCATCTCTAAGATATTTAAAGTAATCGTTTATTATGTCTCTAAATACTCTATATTCAACTTGATATAGTGGATTACCTTCCACATATTTAGAATACGAGTCATAGAAGTTGTGTCCCGTATAAGCTTTCGTCTCCATTATTGAACTTTTACATCATTTGTACTATTGTTAGTAATATCATTTGGCATTTGTAACATCAAATTTAATTCTTTACTAAAGATCATATCTTTAATCGTAGGTATCATATTTGCAGGAACAGGATATGGTGTATCATCCCTATCAAAACATTCACCAATTGACGTTGGATCTTCTAGAATCCCATCTATTTTTACATACTCTAGATGTTCTGGTCCCACTATGTACAAATGATTTCCTTTAAGATATGCAATATAATCATTGCATGTATATTTTCTATTAATTTGATACTTTGCTTTGGTTTCAGTTCCAACTTGAATCAAATTACCATCTAAATCTTTTACACAAATTAACCCAGATCCAAAATGTAAATCTATAAACTTTGGTAATTCCTCGTCAGATTTATAATTGTATCCATCCGTAGGGCAATTTCGTACTTTAGAAATATGCAATGGTCCTATTGTTTGAACATACGATTCATTTATGTCTCTACCTTTATCCAAATCTTGTTTGATTAGATAAGCTCTGTATTGATGAATCCATTGTTCTACCTGTATACGTGATAGATTCTCAGACTCGGAAATGTTATTATCTCTTAATTGAAGAAATATTCCATCTATTATAGCGTTCAAAGAATTAAGTTCTATTCTGTTCATCATAAATAATTTTACAAAGTGTAACAAACTCGTTCATAGGTAAATCCAATTTCATTCTATTCACTATATCACACACTAACTGCGTATTATCTTTAGTATAACCTTTGGTAGAATCAATTCTGTCTATACTTATATTGTATTTGCCATGTTTGTTATTAAAAATAAACGTCATAGGAAGTTTAGAAATATTACACAAACCCTTTTGTGTATTCCACAAATAATGCATAAAATCTATATCAATATTGAATTCTAAACCTTTCTTAAGAGCTCTTTTCTTGGCTGCCAGTAATCTAATTTTAAATATTTTATCTAATGCTTTTTCTGGTTCATTGTTTAGTTTTGAGTAATATTTATCACGCATTTTCTTTTCGCAGTACTTACAAAAATGTTTTTTTCCATTTCTATTTTCTGCGTTTTGGTAATTCCCAAATTCTTCAATATTTTTATATTGATTACAGCCAGTACAATATAATTCACCATTTTTAAAAGGAGGTATGTGAAAAACTTTGTATCCTTTATCATAATGATTGATTATATGTAAACATCGTTTGCATCTGGTAGTATGACCATGCCTTGCATTACAATAATTGTCACATCCAAATTCAGTTTCAATTTTCCATTGTTTACAACAATTACATTTGTAATACCAAACACCATCTATATTTTTTCTAAATTTCTCTGGATTCTTCATTTCCATGAGTTATTTACAGTTATTGTTATTTTTTCTTTATTGTTTATAGCTTCCTCAAGTAAGGACATTAGTTTGTTGAAAGCTATTTTAGAATCACTTACCCAATCTTCTTTTTCACCATCCCAAGTACCTACAAGTATACATCCACTGGAATTGGCAGATGAATTACCACAATGAATGCGTATGCCAGTGAAATTAGGTACGTTAAGGATTTCCGGCAATATTTTCTTAAATCTTGGTGAATCAATACTCATTTGTTTCTTTATTTCCTCTGGTATTAGATCATATACTTCTACTGGTATCTCTATAAATCTCATATCATTTCGCTTTTAATGTTTGTAAATAATCATATGCTTTGATACAGTCGTCTTTGGATAGGATGTGGTTGTAAATGGCTAAATTCTTTAAGGCGATTTTAGTAAAGTAGTTTCCATTACTACCAATCATTAAGTACTTATTACTACTTGCGATAGGTTGTTCTTCACTAACTAGCATTTCAGACCAATCATCATAATATACACGTCCATCTGAGCAAATAGCCTTTAAAGATTTAGTATTTAAAACTTGTCCTTTACTTGTGTTATTTATGTATATTATCAATCCATTATCTTTGTTAAACACAAATAAAGAAGAAGGTTTTATGATACCCGCAGACTCCATCCCGTCAGCCACCAGCTTCCACTCACCAACAATCGTAAATTCCTTATCCATTACAAAATCCGACGAAACAACCTTATCATCCACCCCATCAGTAATCAGATAGCCCGCATATTCACCTTCTTGATTATACCCGCTACCTTCCGCAAACCCAAAATTGGTCAGCTTAAGATCATTACCATTGCCTGTAATATTGGTAATAGTAGCACGATCACTATCCTCATTGGTCTTGCCGGCCACTGTCCATGCTTGATCAAATGAAGAAGGATCAAAATCATCACCGCCTTCTGAAGTAGGGGTATAAAGACCATATTTACGTTGCGCTTGTTCTTCCATCAGCTTCTTATACTGTTCATACCAAGTTTCATATTCCAGTATAGGGCCCGCCACACTTATAAGTTTATCAGTGTCTTCTACATGAGTTGCATAATGTTTCTTCATACTTATAAGTTATTTATTGTTATTGTTACTTGTTCTTTATTATCCACCGCCTTCTGAAGTAGGGGTATAATCTTATTATAAGTTACAGTAGAATTAGATATCCAATCTTCTTTCTCACCATCCCAAGTACCCACAAGAATACATCCCTCTGTATCTTTAGAACTATTACCAGTATGAATTCTAATACCACTAAAGTTAGGTACATTAAGGATTTCTGGTAATATTTTCTTAAATCTTGGTGAATAAGTCAATTTAACTTCATAAGTACCTTCGGGTATTGCAGTTTTACCATAAACTTTTTCTCCTTCTGGTCTCACTCTATCTTCAAGAGTGTCTGCTATGTGTTCCCCATCAACATACAATTCTCCAATGGTTGCAGAACTACCTAGAAAGATTCTATTTAATTTTAATTCCATTTTATGCAGCTGGCGTTTCTAATGCAGCAACTCTTGCTTCCAAAGCTTCATAATCACCTTTTAGAGTAGTCAATTTAAGATTTAAAGCTGAAATCAATTCTCTTACTTCATTATCGTTGTAATTAGATAGACCTGCAAGTTTAGATTTTTCAGCTGTTGTATAATCTTCAGTAGATAATTGCTTACCTTCCACTTTGTCTACTTTGGACTCTTTAAGAGTTTCTACATCTTGTTTTAACGTACTAATGTCTTCAGTAGCTTTGTTATTTACCAAAACCCACTTGGTACCGTCAAAATATTTCAAATCTCCACCATTTGGATTAGATGATAAATCTGCCCAATATTTAACAGAAGCAGGGTTGGGTTGAATTGTACTAGCTAGGATATCGTATTTGTTATTGTATAATGTGCTCATATTGTTTAAAATAAAAAAAGGTTGACCAAATAGCCAACCTTTGTGTTTTAGATTTCTTTTTTTATTTCTCCTTCTGGTTCTACTTTTTTGTCTTCAGTAGAATTAGGTGGAGTATTTTTTATTACTTCCGGACGAACAGCAGATACGTTTTGTAAAAGTTGTTTAAGCTCTTTCACTTCAGCTTTTAAGTCATCAAGTTCTTTGAAATCTTTTGTCACATTGGTTGTTATGTCCGAATTTACATTAAGTATTTTTAAGATGTCTTCACATCTCCTCATCTCCTCATCAATCTTACTCAGGCTCTCTTTCTTAATTCTACAATCATCAAGAGACTGTCTAACCATGTTAACAATTTGTGATTTTTCTGTGGCTATAGTAAGACCGATGGATGAATCGGTCATCATTGTTTTATCTTCAGATACTGACAGTTTTCTTTGTTCACCATCACACGAAATCACTAGATCCACGAGCTTACGTCTATTTTGCATAGGCATCGGAAATTGTGTCGGTGGCACTGGTTCGTCATAGGGTTTTGATACACTGACTACCGTTCCTAAACTGTACGTTGTGTTCTTTTTAAAAGTACCTGTTATCTCGAGTACGTGTATTCTGGTACCCGACGTTAACTGAGAGAATGTCATATCTTTATAAATTTAAAGAATATGGGCAACTCTCATAGCTGCCCATATATCTTGATTAATATTTAGGCAGCTGGTGCAGGAGTATAATTCATCAACTGTATTACATTGTCACATTTATTAAAATATGCGATGTATCTGTTCCCAGCACTAACTTGTGAACCAGTAATTGGCTCACTTGAAGCATTTACTAAAGGTATATTGCGAGTATTTGAAGCAGTACTTACAGAACCAGAAACCGAGATAAATACAGGTAGACTAGCTCCTGAAGCTTCTGCTGTGTGTCTAACTTCCAAAACAATTACACCTTCTTTGGGTAATCTACACCATACTTTAGGGCAGATACCTAATACTACATTTTCAGTGGATTCACCTATTGCTATAGTTTTTACTTTAGGTATTACTAGATCTAAAATATTTACGGTGTTGTTTCTACCAAATGGATTAAATACGAAAGGATACATAATTGCCTCCTTTCTTATTAAGCGCAACAGCTATCGCCGTATCCGTAAGGATAACCGTAACCGTATCCATTTAACCCACCATTACATCCATAAGGATTACATGTTAAGTAAGCAGGAACCGGACAAGGTTTAATTTGACTAACGATATTAGAGGTCTGTTGTTGTAGTAATGCAGAAGATTGCAATGCGTTCTTCTCGTCACGTAATGTGTCGATCTTATTCTGCATTTCTCTCATCTCTAATTGACAGAACTTATCATTGATAATCTGAGTCTGTGCGTCAATCTTAGAACCTAAGATATTGAATCTTGTAGCGTTTTCACTAGACAAGTTGTTAAATCCTGAAGTAATAGCATTCTGCAATGTATTAGTCTGTTGACAGATAGATAATCTATTATCAGCATTCATTTGGGTTAAATTCAAATTAACTGAATCAATTGAACGTTGAGTTGTGCAGCAACAGTCACTAATAGCTTTGATAACATTGCAGTCACCTGCGTTAACTGCATTAATTACTCTTTCTGCAGAGAAACCTACTTCACCGCCAACTTTACCAATTGCATTCTGGATAGACTACCTTCATGCTTCTCTAAAGCTGTTGCCAACTTATCTATAGCTTCTGTAGGGGATTGATGGCGTTTAATTTGTTCTAATAATTTGTTCAAATGCATAGTTTCAATTTATTTATTGATTAACACTAAATTGAAATGTATTGCAATTATTCTGATATATGTATTACTCTAGTATCTAATACTTGAATTAAATCATTAGAGTTTATAATTTGATATTTACTGATTTTATCTTTTTTAAAATCGAAGTGAATTAATCTTTGAAACCAATTCTTATAACGTCTTCTATAGACTTTATCTTCGTATACAAATAAATCTTGATGATTTAGTATTTCCATAGTATGTGTGAACACGCTATCTTTTCTAGCCACCGTGATGGTTGTCAATTGATTTGGTTTTAGCTCTACACAGAAATCCTTTTCTTTTGAAGGGATTATTCTTACTGTGGTGTCTCTAATTACGGTCTCAGTGGATGCTACTTGACGTAGTTGCTTATCTTTGATCTTTAGCTTCTTTTGTTGATCCCTGGCGACCTTTATTAGACTATCGTTAGAATTTTTAAAATCATTTACTGTCAATTCCAATAACCTTGCTTCATTTCTATTTTGATTTGCAATATTTTCCCATACTTGAGCATTATTCATTGCAATCCCTACTTGTTTATCTAAGTCATTTACTTTCTTAGCAAGTCTGACATTATTAAACAATAGTAAACTAAAAATAACAGCAATAGCTATCTTTACTTTGGAAAATATCATTTTATCTTTTTTACAAGTTTCTTTATCTTTGGTAAATCATCTTTTTCTATTGTAATATCCAAATACTTTTCTCCTTTGCTACGTATGAACTTACTGAAGATCTTCCATGGTCCAGTAGGATCAATTGCTTGGAGATTTTCGATCATTGACCACAACTCAACTCCACAAACAATTCCTGAAAATCCTTCTACTAAATGCATGTCAATTGACTTTACTATTTCTATGTCCATAAGATGACAACAAGAAATTATCATTGCACAGTTTCCGAATTTCTTTAAAGTAGACCACAATCTTCTAGATTCAAACTTACCACCATTAGTAATTGATACTTTGGTGCCAAGAATTGCATCTATAAGTATAAATACACACACTACAACTATTACTGTCCATATTGGAGCAAAGAATGTAGATAACCAACCCATTGCACCAGATAGTAAACAGGCAACAAATTTAATCGGTCCGTCATTAACTAATTCTTTAAAGTAATTCACTGTAGCTACACTTTGAGCCGTTAATATAATATTATTTAGTCTTTGTAACATTACAATAATTTGAAAGAGGATGATTGAAAAACAAAACGCTAACCAATACAAGATTAGCTAGCGTTCTGATATCTTTTGACAGTTTATTTAGTAAACGTCAATAAGGTTTAAAAGTTCTTTATTTACAAATTGACACTATCCTAAGTAATAGCGGTTATTTGTCCACTATTTAATTCCTCTTGTATTTGTTCATAAGCAATGAAATCTGAATCTACTTGTTCCTTCAATTCTTTTCTCTTTTGTAAGAAATCTTTGTAAATATCTATATAACTTTCATCTAGTATCCCTAATAATGCAGCATTGTAGTCATTCAATTTCTTTGCTTCAACATCTGTACCCCATAATTCATTAATACATGTTTCTAATATCTTATTAGCCGTTAATGTAGGCCATACAATCACTTCATAATAAGAATAACCAATATATTCATCTCTTTGTTCCGTTTGTATATCCCATCTATATAAATAGTAACCATTACTATCTCTTTCTATTGTACTGGGTATTTTATCACTATATATCCTATTCATATTATTCTGTAGTTGTAGTTATTTCAGTTGATTTATATTTTGGGAAAAAGCAAAGGCACGAACCGAGGCCACTATGCGCAGCGGAAGGCGCATCACTCGTAGCCACGCTAGCGAGGCCCGCATACGACCCGCTGTCCGTGCGACCGCCAACCAGCGCCACCTGCATGCGGTTAGCCGATGTGTAGGTGTTGTAGTAGTCGCACCAGTAGGTAGAGGAGCTACCTCCGACCTCCGTGGCCACTATATCGCCATCTTCCCCAAGCAACATCTTCTTGGCATAACCATTGGTACGGCAGATATTGCCCTTCTTGTCATAGCCGGTGTAAGAGGTATCGCTGAAGTTTGACGGGTCATCGGTAGTCCATAAGATAGACAATCCGGAATCACCCGTGGTGACCTGTATATTAGCCCCGTCAGTGCATTTCCAGATGTGACCGAACGGATTCTCTATGCCACGATACCTGTTAGCCATCAACGTGGCGTGAGTACCGCCGGAAGCGTTCTTCACGACATACGCCTTCTCTCCCGAGCCGTTCCCGAACTCGTTGGTATAGCCGCATGGTATAAGGGGATTGGCGTTGTTGAAGTTAGCCCAATCCGTCATTTGCGTTGGTCCCAGACCTAGGCCACCCTGTGAGAATCCATTAGCATCTTTTTGAGCATTAAATGGTTTTTGACTATTTAATGTAGCATATTCTACTGCAAATAACCAGAATAAGGTTTTATGTGCTCCATACGTGTACATTTCCCAACCACTACCACGTTTTCTTGCAGCTTGGCGGAATTGGTCTCGGGTAAGGTTGGTAACAGGGCATCCTAGCAAGGAACGGTAGGTATCATCCCATTCAGCGGTGTTGTCACCACCTCTAAAATTAATTGAATTAGGATCACTTAATTTACTAGCTCCAGCCGCCGAACATAATAAGTTATCGGTTCTATACATTCTGGCTTCA